>ERZ772906.27-NODE-27-length-77458-cov-5.993644_pt1 | contig 77458 bp, 62 predicted proteins | sample MGYA00511338_ERZ772906 | MGnify/ENA primary metagenome ERZ772906 (study PRJEB29015, sample SAMEA2738076) | human oral metagenome | biome: human oral; feature: human-associated habitat; material: saliva | place: China | collected 2212 ... | reverse complement strand
CTGGCATTGTGGCAGAGAATAATAAAGTTTGACGATTTTCTGGAACTAATTTAATAATCGATTCGATATCTTCTAAAAATCCCATGTTTAACATTTCATCCGCTTCATCTAATACTAATGTTTCAATATTATCTAAGCGAAGTGTTTTTCTAGAAATGTGGTCTAATAAACGTCCAGGTGTTCCTACTACGATATGTGGTTGCTCTTTTAATTGGCGAATTTGACGACCAATATCTGCTCCACCATAAACAGCTTGTACATGAATTTTTTTATCTTTTCCTAAGCGATATAATTCTTCTTGTGTTTGAATCGCTAACTCACGTGTTGGAGCAATGACTAATCCTTGTACTTTACGATTACGAAGATTAATTTTTTGAAGCATTGGTAATCCAAAAGAAGCTGTTTTCCCTGTACCTGTTTGCGCTTGACCAATCACGTCTTTACCTGCTAAGGCTAATGGAATTGTTTGTGATTGGATAGGTGTTGCTTCCTCAAACCCCATTTTTTCAATTGATTCTAATAAGGCTGAATCTAAGCCTAATTCATTAAATTTCATATTTTCCTCCTTGTACTGCTGAAGAGAAGCACACGAGGTATTTTACCTTCACAATAAAAGTCTGGAACAGCAAAGAGCTCCAGACTTCTGAACATTACGAGATTATACAATATTACTTGTTCAATCTTCATGATATATATCATTACATTTGTGTAAACTTCTCAACTCTCCAAGTACTATAGCATGTTCAAAGATAGATTGCAAAGAAAAGCCCTTTGATTTCACAAATGAAATACTGATCAAAACAAAATTATGCTTCTTTTAATGCCTCTACAACTGCTAATAATCCAGTACCATTACTAGATTTCACTAACACTTGGTCATTTAATTGTAAATCTTCTTTTAATAATTGAATCAATGCAGCTTTATCACTTTCAACATAATGTAAGTGAGATACTTCAAAACGAGATTTTAATGCTTCATATAAAGCACTCATTTCTTCTCCGTATAAATACACTTCTTGAATGTTCTCAGGGAACATTACTTCAGAAATACTTGCGTGTAATGCTTTTGATTGTTCTCCTAATTCGCGAATATCTCCTAACACAACAATTTTACGTCCTTTAGTTGCTACAGATGTAAAGGATTGAATGACAGATTTCATCGCAATCGGACTTGCATTATACGCATCATTTAAAATTTTAGAACCACGAATGCCATCCACCCATTGCGTACGATTTTTTGTTAATTCAAACTGTTGAATTGCTTCAATGGCTTGTTCTAATGGCACACCACATTCTAAGCCTACTTGAAGGGCAGCTAGCGCATTATTGACATTGTAAGCTCCTAATACAGGGAGTTGAACAGAATGTTTGGAAGGTTTCACTAAATCAAAAATAGTATGGTCTTCAAATAATTGAATATTTTCAGCCTGAATCACACTGCTACTACCTTCTCCGAACGGTAACACCTTAAAGTGTTTTTCTGCCTGCTTTTCTTCTAGTTGTTGTTCTAATAAAGGTTCGTTTGCTGGGAAGATGATACTTCCTTTTTCACGCAATCCTTTTAAGATTTCTAATTTAGCCTTTGCAATTCCTGCACGACTTCCTAAATTTTCCATATGGGATTCACCAATTAGAGTAATGACTGCTACAGAAGGTTTTGCTAGTTTGCTTAAAAATTCAATTTCACCAAAATCACTCATGCCCATTTCTAATACTAATTGTTCTGTATCTTCTGGCATATCTAAAATCGTTTGAGGTAATCCAATATCATTATTAAAATTTCCTTGCGTTTTATAGACACGATAACGACTAGCAAGTACTGCAGCTGTCATATCTTTTGTCGTTGTTTTCCCAGAACTTCCTGTAATACCAATAACATTTGGTTGAACTTTTTCTAAATACCATTTTGCTAACTCTTGGAAAGCTTCTAGTGGATCATCCACCCAAATCGCACAAATTCCTTCTGGTGGAGTTTGGTCTGGTCTTCCCCAAAATACAGCTTTTGCGCCTTTTTCTATCGCTTGTTCAATGTAATCATGTCCATCTGTTTGTCCTTTTAATGGAATAAATAAACTATTTTGAGATAATTTTCTAGTATCAAATGAAACTGACTCAATACTATCAAAACGATAATCTGTTTGATAATCAATTGCTTTAACAGCTTTTACAATTTGTGCAACTGTTCCGATTGCCATGTTTTTACTTCCTCTCTCACAAAAAGCGCCTCTGTGAGGCGCCTTTCTTATCCATTTTGTCGATCTTTATAACGTTTTAAAGCTAATTGAATTAATTCTTCAACTAAATCTTTGTATGAAATTCCTGTCTTCTCCCAAAGAAGTGGATACATACTAAATTGAGTAAATCCAGGTAAAGTATTAACTTCATTAATATAAATATCATTTGTTTCTGTTAAGAAGAAATCACATCTTGTTAACCCACTACCATCAATGGCACGGAATGCTTTTGCAGAATATTCTCTTACTTTTGCAGATACTTCATCAGAAATTTGCGCTGGAATTTCTAATGTAACGGTATTGTTAATATATTTTTCATTGTAGTCATAAAAACCACTTGTCTTAACAATTTCACCTACAACAGAAGTATTCGCTTCATCATTTCCTAAAACCGCACATTCAATTTCTCTTGCTTCAATCCCTTGCTCTACTACAATTCTACGATCATATTTCAATGCCTCAACAATGGCAGTCGTTAATTCTTCACGATTTTCCGCTTTTGAGATTCCTACACTTGACCCCATATTAGCTGGTTTAACAAATACTGGGTAAATTAATGTTCCTTCAATTTTATTATAAATACTTTCAGGATTTTGTTTCCATTGTGTTTTATTAAACGGTACATATGGTAATTGTGGTAATCCTGCTTGTTGGAATAATTGTTTGCTTGTAATTTTATCCATTCCACAAGCGCTTGCTAATACGCCACATCCAACATAAGGAACATCCATCATTTCAAACAATCCTTGAATCGTTCCATCTTCCCCATTAGGTCCATGTAATACTGGGAAAACCACACATTCCTCTTCTTTTAAATCATAAGGAGTTACAAGTACACCTGTCGAAACTTCTCCTTCACTCGTTGCAAAGTGAGCTTCTTTACTTGTTTCTAATCTTAATGCTTCAGAAAAAGCTACAGGCCCTGTTAATGGTTCACCTTTAAGCCATTCTCCTTTTTGATTAATATAGACTGGTTGAACTTCATAATAATCAAAATAGATTTCTTTAATAATTGAAAAAGCCGTTAAAATTGAAATATCATGTTCAGCACTTTTGCCTCCATAAACGACTATAATTTTCATAAACAATCCTCCAACTAGAACTATCTTATCTAGATACTTCTTTCATAGTTCATACACTAGTATATCAAATGCACTATCAACTGACAAGGTACTCACATTTTGCTAAAATATTTTGGATATATAAAAAGAGCCAAGCGAACTTGACTCTTTAACAGATTTACGATTATTAATTGGCTGGTCGGTGTATCCAGCATCTCAGGTACCTTAATAAGGTGCGGCAGGAACCCTTTCTGCCCTCAATTAATAATATTTGTTATCTTTATTTTACGGCTTATAATTTTTATTGTCAACTTTTTTCAGTCTCCCGCTAAATAATCGGGATTGCAATTTATAATCCGATATTGTATACATACTAGGTATATAATAAAAATCCTTAGAACCATGAATTTTTAATGCTACTAAAACATTATCCTCAAAAATCTTTACATACTCTATACTCTCAGACTTTTCGTTAGGATTCATCCCTACATAATCTGGATTATTTATAATTTCTTCTACCTTATCAAAATATTTTAAAACATCTATATGGTTTCTTTTAATTAAATGTTTTTCAAGATTAGTTTTTGAATACTTAATATTCTGGACTTCACTAGCTATACCTAATAGTTCTTTAATATACCTCTCAACTTTCATAATCTAATCCTCCCACGTAAATTGTAGCCAAACTTGTTAACTATTGTAGGAAGTATTATAGAAATTATCACAATAGTAAAAATAAATAAAATCTATCTTATGTAAGTAGTAAATTTTAATTTGACTTTTTTGATAAAACTTTAACCTTTTAAATCTAAGAATTTCAAATTAAATATCCCTCTTTAGAAATACCCCTCTTCCTTTAAAGAGCAATAGGTATGATCCCCCACAATAAAATGATCTAACAATTCAATTCCCATCATTTCTCCACATTCCGATAATCGTCTTGTAAAATCAATATCCGCTTGAGATGGTGTAACATTTCCACTAGGATGATTATGCCCAATAATGATTCTTGCTGCAGAAAAACGAACGGCTTCTCTAAAAATTTCTCTTGGATGAACGACTGCTTGATTGAGCCCTCCTCGAAAAATAATTTTTTTCTTAATCACTTCATTTTTTGAATTTAAAAATAATGCAATTAAATGTTCTTGATACAAATCTTTTAATTCTTCCATAATACATTCTCCCGCTTTTTGCGAGCTTGTAATATGTCCTAATTTTGTTTGCTTCGCTGTTCCTAATCGAATTCCCAATTCCATTGCAGCTTTTAATTCAATGGCTTTTGTTCGTCCAATTCCATGAATCGCCATTAATTCTTCCACTGTTGCCATTTTTAATGTAAATAAATCTTCAAACGTATTCAACACGACTTTTGCTAATTGCAATACATTTAATTCTTTGGAACCTGTCCGAAGTAAAATCGCTAATAATTCATAAGTTTCGAGACTTTTAGCTCCTAATTTTTCCAATCGTTCTCTTGGCATTGACTCCAAAGGTAATTCTAATAATTGTTGATCCATTTCCATTTTATTGCCTCCTCTTGCATATAATACTTTCACTTCTATATACGCAAAAAATGGCAAAAAATATTTTATTTTACGAAAAATTTTCTCATAAAAGAAATAAAATAGAGAGAACCTGTAATCCAAAGCGTATCCTTACTAGAGGCTTGTGTGAGATAATCCTCGATAAATGGATATGCATCCTCTACAAATTCAACCTCACTCGAAGGATAATCTGTCTTTTCAATGGCTCCTACATAATCAAATGTTGTTACTACTAACCGAGCTTCCGGTAACTCTTTTCGTAAATAATCAACCATTTCTTTATAGTGTTTTCTCTTTAGAGCAGAAAATAAAATCGTATGTTGAGTTCCATTTTCTCCATGTTGTTTCACCGTTTCAACAAATCGTTTTAAGGCATGAACATTATGCGCTCCATCTAGTATCACTTTAGGACTTTGCTTTACAACTTCCATTCTTCCTGGCCAAGTGACCGTTTGAAAACTTTTTTTAACGGCAGATAGACTAATTGGAAGTTGAAATTTCTCCTCAAATCGTAAAAAGCACTCTAACGCTACTGCAGCATTTTCTAATTGATACTTCCCTTTTAAATTCAGATAAGGAATGTGAATTTGAACATCTGAATTATTAAATACTAGTCCCTCTTCATACGGTTCGATTTTAAACTCTCGTTCAAACTGATGGATTTCACAGTTATAAGCTTTTCCAACGACTTCTGCCACTTTCAAAGCTTCTGTTGGTAAATTTCCTAATACGACTGCTTGGTTTTGTTTGAAAATTCCCGTTTTTTGAATGGCAATTTCTTCGATAGTATTTCCTAACATTTCTTCATGATCCATCCCAATTGATGTAATCACACTCATCGTTGAATGGACAATATTAGTTGTATCTAATAATCCACCAATTCCTACTTCTAACAAAGCGACTTCCACTTTTTTTCTAGAGAAATACACTAACGCCATAGCCGTCATTATTTCAAAAAAAGTTAATGGTTCATATTCGTCTATCAATGTTACTTCTGCCTGTCGAACGAGATTTCCAACGATTTCAAAGTCTTCTTCGGACATTACGTTACCATTGATTAAAAAACGATCCGTATAATCGATTAAATGAGGGGAAACAAATGCTCCTACCTTTTGCCCATGATGAACAAATAAGGACAATAACATCGCAATCGTCGAACCTTTCCCATTTGTTCCTGTCACATGAATAATAGGATAATCATCTTGCGGATTTCCAAGAAGAGACATTAATACCTTCATTCTTTCTAATCCATATTTTCGTTTATATTTCATTCGATCTAAAATCCACTCTCTAACTGTTTGCATGAACTCCCCTTCTTTCATTTTCATCATACAAATTCCCACTTCAACTTGCAAGAAATATAAAGACTTTTCCTGATTCTACGTACCCAACGAATAAAAAATCCCGCTAGTGATTTCTCACCAACAGGATTTATCGAATACCTGATTTATCTCAGTATTCTTTTATGCTAATGTTTTTAAGGTTGCAATACGTTCTAGAACTGCTTGACGTTGATCAGCGTATTCTTTACCTTTTGCACGTTCTGCTTCTACAACAGCTTCTGGTGCTTTCGCAACAAATTTTTCATTTGATAATTTTTTCTCTACACGATTCACTTCATCTTGCAGTTTAGCCGCTTCTTTTTCTAAACGAGCAATTTCGTCATCAATATTTATTAATCCTGCTAATGGTAAGTAAATTTCAGCTCCACTAATGACACTTGTTACAGCGTGGCTTGGGGCTTCTACTTCTAAACCATATTCAAATGATTCAGGATTACAGAAACGAGCAATATAGCTTTCATTTTCTGATAAAATAGCTTGAATATCTGCACTTGAAGTTTTGGCAACAATCGCAATTGGTTTAGATAATGGTGTATTCATTTCATTTCTGCTTGTACGAACTGAACGAATAAAGTCCATTAAAAATTCCATTTTTTCTGCTGCTGCTTCATCCATTTGACTTTCTTGTACAACTGGATATTGAGCAACCACTAATGAATCTCCAATATGAGGAACTGATTGCCAAATTTCTTCTGTTACGAATGGCATAATTGGATGTAATAAACGTAATGTTTGATCTAATACATATACTAAAATGCTACGAGTTGTTAATTTAGCAGCTTCATCAGTTCCTGCTAATGTTTCTTTAGACATTTCAATATACCAGTCGCAGAAATCATCCCAAATGAAACGATATAATAGACGACCCGCTTCACCAAATTCAAATTTTTCGAATAATTCTGTTACTTTAGCAATGACTTGATTTAAGCGAGTTAAAATCCATTTATCTGCTAATGTTTTTTCACCAGTGATATCTAATTCTTCCACTGTTAAATCACCAATATTCATTAATGCATAACGACTTGCATTCCAAATTTTGTTGATAAAGTTCCATGCAGCATCCATTTTATCAGTTGAATAACGAACGTCTTGTCCAGGTGCTGAACCATTTGCTAAGAACCAACGTAATGCATCTGCTCCATATTGTTCGATGACTTCCATTGGATCTACACCATTACCAAGAGATTTACTCATTTTACGTCCTTGGCTATCACGAATTAACCCGTGAATTAATACATTTTTAAATGGACGTTTGCCAGTAAATTCTAATCCTTGGAACATCATACGACTTACCCAGAATGTTAAAATATCATAACCTGTTACAAGTGTACTTGTTGGATAGTAACGTTTATAGTCACTAGCTTCAACATCTGGCCACCCCATTGTTGAAAATGGCCATAATGCAGATGAGAACCATGTATCTAATACGTCCACATCTTGTGTCCAGTTTTCAGCATCTGCTGGAGCTTCCATTCCAACATATACTTCACCTGTTTCATTATGATACCATGCTGGAATTTGATGTCCCCACCATAATTGACGAGAAATTACCCAGTCGTGAATATTTTCCATCCAACGTAAGTAAGCATCATTAAAACGTGGTGGGTAGAAATTAACTGTATTTTCTTCTTCTGCACGTTGTGCTTGAATCGCTTGTTCTGCTAAAGGTCCCATTTTAACAAACCATTGTTTTGATAAACGAGGTTCTACAACAACATCTGTACGTTCAGAATGTCCCACACTATGAACATGTTTTTCGATTTTCACAAGAAGTCCTGCTTCTTCTAAATCTTTGACAATAGCTTTACGAGCTGCAAAACGATCCATACCTTCGTATTTTCCAGCTAATTCATTCATTGTAGCATCATCATTCATCACATTGACACGTGGTAGATTATGACGGTTACCTACTTCAAAGTCATTTGGGTCATGAGCAGGCGTAATTTTTACAACCCCTGTTCCAAAGTCTTGTTCAACATACTCATCCGCAATAATTGGAATTTCTTTTCCAACTAATGGTAAGATAACTGTTTTCCCAATCAATGCTTGATAACGTTCATCTTCAGGGTGAACTGCAACAGCAGTATCTCCAAGTAGCGTTTCTGGACGAGTCGTCGCAACTTCTAATACTCCACTTCCATCTGCTAATGGATAATTCATATGGTAGAAAGCACCTTCTACATCTTTATGAATAACTTCGATATCTGATAATGAAGTTTTTGCTTTTGGATCCCAGTTAATAATGTATTCTCCACGGTAAATTAAGCCTTTTTCATATAAAGTTACGAATACTTTTTTTACAGCATCTGATAGGCCTTGGTCTAATGTAAAACGTTCACGACGATAGTCAACTGAAATCCCCATTTTTGCCCATTGTTCACGGATATGGCTTGCATATTCTTCTTTCCATTCCCATGTTTGTTCTAAGAATTTTTCACGTCCTAGGTCATAACGAGATAACCCTTCTCCACGTAATTTTTCTTCTACTTTTGCTTGAGTCGCAATTCCGGCATGGTCCATTCCTGGTAACCATAATGTATCGTACCCTTGCATACGTTTCTGACGAATAATCATATCTTGTAATGTAACGTCCCACGCATGTCCTAAGTGTAATTTACCTGTTACATTTGGTGGTGGAATAACGATTGAATAGGGTTCTGCATTTGGATCTTCGTTTGGATGGAAGACTCCTGATTCAACCCACCATTGATATTTTCCTGCTTCAACTTCTTGGGGTTGAAACTTTGGTGACATTTCTTTTGCCATTCTTTTTCCTCCTTAATAAAATTGTTTTGATACAATAAAAAAGTCCTATGAAGATTCACTTCATAGGACGATTATTTTCGTGGTACCACCTAATATTCGCATCATCATTGATGCCTTTAACGTTGTTAACGAAGTCTACTCCGAGCTAAGTTACTATGATTCCCCTAGCCAACTTACAAGCTACCTTCACACAAATTCGTTAAGAAGTTTCACCAACCCTTCTCTCTCTATCAACTAAAATTCGTATTACTCCTCTTGTGCAATGCTTTTATTCTATGCAGTATAGTCTACCATTGTTTAACAATACTTGCAAATGATTTTCCTTGCATTTATCCTACTTATTTTTTCAAGAAACGACGCATTGAGAAAATTGAACCAAATGATCCAATTAATACTCCAACTCCTGCCATCGCTAAAGATAAATGATATAAGAAAGGATTTGGTGCTAATAAGCTAAAGTTAGACCCAGCAAAGAAATCACTTCCACCTTTATAAATCCATAAATATAAGCCCCATAATACAGCAATTGGAACAATTGAACCAATTAATCCAATGAAACCACCTTCTAAGAAGAATGGCCAACGAATATAAGCTTTAGTCGCTCCAACTAATTGCATAATTTCAATTTCAGTTCTACGAGCATGAATCGTTGCACGAATCGTATTGGAAATTAAAAATAGAGCAATAATTAGTAATACGGCGATAACACCAATCCCAACATTACGAGATGTTGAAATAACTTTAAATAAAGTATCAGCTCTCGCTCCACCATAGTTAACACGAGCTACATAATCCATCTTTTCAATAGTTGTAGCTACTTCTTTTGTTTGATTAGGATTTTTCGTACTTACATCAAAAGCATTTCTAAGAGGGTTGCTGTCATTTTTAAATAATTCAAATTCTTGTGCAACGCTCTTTGTAATATCATCTAATTCTTCATCTTTTGAACGGAATTTAACAGTATCTACAGCGTCCAATGCTTGAATAGCTGCCTTTAACTCTTCTGTTTTTGTTTCATCAGCTGCTAAATCAATATAAACACGTACATTGACATCTTGCTCTACATCTGTCGCAATTTTATTCATATTAAATAGTAATGATACAAAAATACCAACGAGTAATAACACCATTGATACTGCAGAAATTGCACCAAATGTAGACCATCCATTTCTTAATAAGCTTTTAACCGCATCACGAATATGACGCACCATTGTTCTAATCTTCATATCCGTACTCCCCTTCCTCTTGGTCACGGACAATCCTACCCATTTCAATGGCCAAAACACGATGTTTCTTTTCATTCACAATTTGACTATTATGAGTTGCCATTACAATAGTTGTCCCTTGCTGATTAATTCTTTCTAAAATATCCATAATCTCCATAGAAGTTTCTGGGTCTAAGTTTCCTGTTGGCTCATCAGCAATCAATACAGCTGGAGTATTAACAATCGCTCTTGCAATTGCTACACGTTGTTGTTCCCCTCCTGATAATTGATCTGGGAACATTGTCATACGATGTGTTAAGTTTACTAAAGCTAACACTTCTTCTACTCGACGTTGAATTTCTTTAGGAGATTTTTCAATTACTTCCATCGCATAAGCAACATTTTCATATACGGTTAAACGAGGTAACAATTTGAAATCTTGGAAAACAACTCCTACATAGCGTCTTAAATAAGGAATTTCACGTTCTCTCATTTTTGTTAAATCATATTTTCCAACTGTAATTCGTCCTTTTGTTGCTTTTTCTTGACGATACATCATTTTAATAAATGTTGATTTTCCTGCTCCAGAAGGTCCTACAACATATACAAATTCTCCGTCTTGAATTCTGACTGATAAATTATTAACGGCTAAAATACCTTTTCCATATTTTTTTGAAACATTCATCATTTCAATCATTCACTCACCAGCTTTCCCTATTCATAGTTTATGTCTTATCCATTATACCATTTTTCAGATGACAATCTATTGACAGCATATTACAAAAATATGTCATTTTAACAATGTTAAAACATTCTCTTTTTATAAAATTTTATGATAAAGTTGTACAATATAAAGCATAAAATACTGTAAGGCATCCTCTTTTACAGAATGAGGAATTAACAAATCTTCATTTGGATACCATTCACTTAACATTTGATTTCTAAAATACTCTATTACCATTTTAAACGGATGATCATACTGTTCATTTAACATTCCACGTTCAAATGCAGTTAATGTAATGCCAATTCTTATTAATGGGATTCCTATACCTTCTATCAGTCTTTGAAATATTCTTAATACAATTTCATACACATTAAAAGATGTTCGTCCAAAATATTCAATAATCATCGATTGCCAACCATTTAATAATTCTCTCGAGCTAATTTCCCCATCAAACCACTTTTCTTCCAATTCGTATCCAATCATATCTATTAAAAATAGTTGAAGTAGATTAATATTAGAAAATGAAATTGGATTTCTTCGAATAGCTAAAAAATTATTTAATAAAATATGATGAACTTCCTCTGCTGAACCAATATTCCAAAAATATTTCGCAATAAAATTAGAAAAATCAATCGATATTAGAGGAATTAATGTAACATAATAACGACAAGCATATATACGATAATTCTTTTGTTCCTCGGACAACTCACTTTCTAGCCTACTTTGTACAATTCTAGCATATGCTTCTCCAAATAACTCTAAAAACTCAAATAATGAAATTGAAAAAGAATGATAAGTATTTAGCTGAAGATAGAATTTATGATTAATGTTTACACATTTTGATTTTCGTTTAAATTCAACTTTAAACTTATAAGGTTTTGTTAAACTACGAATCTGGGATACAAAGTAATTAAAGAAATAACCTGCTTGCTTCTGTGTAATTCTTAAATCACAAACATCTGCATTAGTTGGAAGATTTTTAGAAAGAATATATGATTTATAGAGTTGAGTAATTTTATCATGATGTGTTTTTAGCTGCTCACAGCAAGAGTGTACAAACTCAGCCCCATACAAACAGCTTAAAACTTCCTGATATTTTGGAGTAAATAGATGAAACTTTTCGGCATAATAAGATGAATAAAATAGTCTAAGATTATCTAAATCCTGCTCAAGTGCCACTTCTAATAATTTAGGATTTAAAGACTCTAACCACTTTTCTTTTAATTCTTTTTGTAACACTTTAAAATCTTTATTAAAATACTTATTAGCGTATTTACCTTTCAAATAATAGTCAGAAAGTTTTTGTATTTTCATTTGTTCAATATGAGATAATTCATCTAGATGTTCATTGAAATATCGATAAATCATCATTGAGCTTTGAGATTTCATATACTTATCCATAAAATCACTTGGAAATTTACTTTCAGAATCATTTAATTGATTTTTATCCATAATCTCATACGCATGAATTAATTCTTCAATTAATTCCATTGTTTCAAGCAACCCTCGAAGTTCACTAACAGCATATTTCATTCCCAAAACCTCCTTTTATTTTCTAACTCTATTTTACCGCTTTCATACTTGTGAAACAAATGTTTTTTCTATTTTTTCGTGCTTTTTTCCGAAAGAAAAAGGTTGCATAGATATAACATCCAAACAACCTTATCTTGTAAACAATTTAGTAGCATTAACCATGAGATTCGCACAGCGAAGCTGCTGGCATCCTCCTGCTACTATATTAAAAAGCCACTGTTTTATACGTACTCCCATTCGATATCCGTTTAAATAAAAATGACTTTTTATAGTAGCATTAGTGAAATAAACCACGAGATGTTGTTTATTTCACAGGAAACTTTGAGACCCTAGGCTCAAAGTTTAGCCATGAGATTCGCCTAGCGAAGCTGCTGGCGTCCTCTTACTACTATATTAAAAAGTCAATTTTTATTCCGTCTCACCGGATAATGTCCATTTTAAGTACGCATCCATAAATGGATCTAAATCTCCATCCATGACAGCACCAATATTTCCTGTTTCATGACCAGATCGCAAATCCTTCACTAATGAATACGGATGGAAAACATAATTACGAATTTGAGAACCCCAAGCAATATCTTTTTGTTCTCCACGAATTTCAGCTAACTCAGCTGCTTTCTTTTCTTCTTCTAATTGATATAATTTTGTTTTTAACATCGCCATCGCTTGATCCTTATTTTTAAATTGCGAACGCTGCGCCTGACTTTGAGTTACAATTCCTGTAGGAATATGCGTAATACGAACAGCAGATGAAGTTTTATTAATATGTTGACCACCCGCACCACTCGCACGATATACATCAATTTTCAAATCATCCGGATTAATTTCAATATCAATATCCCCTTCTAATTGAGGCATAATATCAATGGAACAAAACGAAGTATGACGTTTTCCAGCAGCATCAAAAGGAGAAATTCTCACTAAACGATGTACCCCTTTTTCGCTCTTTAAATAACCATAAGCATTTAATCCTTCAATAGATAAAGTCACAGACTTAATTCCCGCTTCTTCTCCATCTTGATAATCGACTGTTTCAATACGGTATCCATGCTGTTCAGCCCATCTTGTATACATTCTTAACAACATACTTCCCCAGTCTTGTGATTCTGTTCCACCAGCACCTGGATGAATTTCTAAGATCGCACTACATTTATCATGAGGTCCACTTAGTAACATACTTAATTCATATTTTTCTAGTTCTTTTTCAACGCTATGAATACGTTCCACTAATTCATCATGAATTTCTTCTTCAGGATCTTCCTTATACATTTCAAATAAAAGTTCTACTTCTTCTACTTGCAATTCTAATTGATGAAACGTATCATACACAGCTTTTAATTCATTACTTTTTTGAATAACCATTTGAGCTTTTTCATTATCATCCCAAAATCCAGGTTCAGACATTTGTTGTTCATAAGAAGCAATATCTTCTTCTAAATGATCTAAGTCAAAGAGACCCCCTATAACTTGTCATTTGAGTACTCATTTTTTCTAATGCATTTCTGATTTCACTAACTTCCATACCATTCTCCTATCTAAATTGTAAAAAGGTAGGCTGGACTTTTGCCCAGCCTACTTCTTATTATGCTTGTTCTGGTTCTCCTTTTGAACGATCATTTCCTTGTGCAATCACACTTCTAGCACCTTGCACTTGTTCACGTTGTAAGTTTTGACGAATTTGAGATTTCATCAAAATACGAGTCACATCATAGTCAATTGCAGCAATCATTTGTTGGAAACGATTGAAACCTTCTGTTTGATATTCTGTTAATGGGTCAATTTGTGCATATCCACGTAACCCTACACCCTCACGTAATTGATCCATATCATCGATATGGTCAGTCCATTTACGGTCAACTACACGTAAAATAACAACTTTTTCAAACTCAAGCATTTGAGAATCCCCATTTAATTGCTCTTGTTTTTCTTTGTAAATTTCCATTGCTTTTTCATTCAATAGACCTTCAATTTCTGAAGGAGTTTTTCCTTTTAAGTCAGATAATGAAATGTCATCTGGATGACAAATCGCATTTGCTGCGAAATCTACTAAGCTTTCTAAATCCCAAGTTTTCTTTTCACCTAGAGTATGATTTTCAACCATACGATGAATCGTTCTGCGAATCATTGCTTTCGTTACTTTTTCTAATGAATTTTCTTCATTAATAATTTGCAATCTTTGTGAATAAATAATTTCACGTTGTTCACGCATTACTTCATCATATTGTAATACGTTTTTACGTGTATCATAGTTATTTCCTTCTACACGTTTTTGAGAAGATTCTACTTGACGAGATAACATTTTACTTTGGATAAAATTATCATCACCATTTTCATCAAGGTTAAATCTTTCCCAAATTGCTTGCATTCTTTCTCCGCCAAAACGTTTCATTAAGTCATCTTCTAATGATAGATAGAATTGAGTCGCACCTGGATCTCCTTGACGTCCAGAACGTCCACGTAACTGATTATCGATACGACGACTTTCATGACGTTCTGTTCCGATAACGCATAATCCACCTAATTCTTTAACACCTTTTCCTAACTTAATGTCCGTTCCACGTCCTGCCATGTTTGTCGCAATTGTAACGGCACCACGTTGTCCAGCCATCATAACGATTTCTGCTTCTTTAAAGTGGTTTTTAGCGTTTAATACTTCATGAGGAATCCCTTCTTGATGAAGCATTTGTGATAATAATTCACTTGTTTCAACCGCTACAGTACCAACAAGAATTGGTTGTCCTTTTGCATGACGTTCCTTAATATCACGGACAACAGCCTTAAATTTACTCTTTAATGATGGATAAATGACATCATGAGCATCAATACGTTGAACAGGACGGTTTGTAGGAATCGTAATAACATTCATATTATAAATTTCACGGAATTCTTCTTCTTCTGTTTTAGCAGTACCTGTCATACCTGACAATTTACGATACATACGGAAGAAGTTTTGGTAAGTAATTGTCGCCATCGTTTTCGATTCATTTTCAACTTCTACACCTTCTTTAGCTTCAATTGCTTGGTGTAAACCATCTGAATAACGACGTCCTTCCATAATACGACCTGTAAATCCATCTACGATTTTTACTTGTCCTTCATCTACTACATAATCAATATCGCGAATCATAATGTAGTTTGCACGTAAGGCTTGGTCAATGTGGTGAACTAATGCTGAATTGTCCACATCATATAAATTTGGTAAACGGAAAGTTTGTTCCGCTTTATTAATTCCTTCATCTGTTAATGAAATAGATTTAGAAGTTAAATCAATTGTGTAATCTTCATCTTCTTTTAATGCTTTAACAAAGAAATCTGCACGTTGGTATAAAACTGTAGATTTTTCAGCTTGTCCTGAAATAATCAATGGTGTACGAGCTTCATCAATTAAAATTGAATCTGTTTCGTCAACTACCGCATAATTTAATGGACGTTGTACCATTTGCGATTTATACACCACCATGTTATCACGTAAATAGTCAAATCCTAATTCACTGTTTGTACTATATGTGATATCTGCGTAATAAGCTGCGCGTTTTTCTTCTGGTGATTGTCCAGTTAAGTTTACCCCTACACTTAATCCTAAGAAGTTATATAATTCACCCATTTCTTTTGCATCACGTGTAGATAAGTATTCATTAACTGTTACTACGTGTACACCATCACCAGAAAGTGCATTTAAATATACAGGCATTGTTGCTGTTAAAGTTTTACCTTCCCCTGTACGCATCTCAGCAATGTTCCCATTATGTAGAGTAATTCCTCCCATAATTTGAACTTTATAAGGGAATAAACCTAGTACACGTTTAGCACCCTCACGCACTAAAGCGAACGCTTCTGGTAATAATTTATCTAATGATTCTCCTGAAGCATATCTTGCTTTAAATTCTTCTGTTTTTACTGGAAAATCTGCATCACTTAATGCTTCCATTTTACTTTCCAAACTAATTACTTTATCCGCTAATTTTTCAAGTTTACGAACTTCGCGTTTGTTATTTTCAACTAATTGCTTTAAAAAATTTGCCATTCTATGACTCCTTTATTTTATTCTTTCCTAATCATCTATCTTGCAAATGAGTATACCAATTGCATCTTATTCATTTTACCACCATTATTCAAAATAGAAAAGAAAAAAAGGAAGAGTTGGAAAAAAATTTCCAACTCTTCCTCCAAAAAAGATGTTTTTATGCATTTGTTTCAATCAAACCATATTTACCATCTTTACGACGATAAACAATATGTGTTTCATTTGTTTCTGCATCTTGATAAATAAAGAAGTTGTGACCTAACATATTCATTTGTAAAACAGCTTCTTCGCTATCCATTGGTTTTAAATCTACTCGTTTTGTACGAACAATTTCTAATACTGATTCATCTTCGTCAACTGGTTCTGGTACAACTGGTGCAACAGGAATATCAAATCCTTTTTCACGAGATTTACGATTAATTTTTGTTTTGTATTTACGAACTTGTCTTTCTAGTTTATCAATCACTAAGTCAATACTACCATAAAGGTCTCCAGAAGTTTCTTCTGCACGTAAGACTAAGTAAGGAAGAGGAATTGTTACTTCAACTTTTGCTGTTTTTTCAGAATATACTTTCAAGTTAACATGAACCGTTGCATTTGCAACATCACCGAAATATTTTTCTAATTTTGAAAGTTTCTTTTCCGCATAATTACGAATTGCTTCTGTAACTTCAATGTTTTCTCCGCGAATATTATATTTGAACATAATAATCTCCCCTTTCATCTGGCTTTGCCAGACTGAAGAAATCTCTTAAGGACCACTCTTAAGAATCCCTTCTTTTGATTTCTTTCTATGCTTAAATTATAAACCTTTTACTATTTTTTTACAACCGTTTTCAAATATCTTTAAAGAATCCTAAACATTTATTTGTACATTCTTAAAAACATAAAAAAATTAATCGAAATAATCTTTAGTGTCATTAAATTTACATTGATTATTTTGTTAACTCTTTCTCAATCCTCGTATAAATTCATTACAAAATAAGAAAAAAACTGATTGTTTCTATTGACAGAAACCGTTTTTAGAATTACATTAAAGATATCTTATAACACAAAGGAGTATTGTTTTATGGAAAAAGTTTTTGCAAGTCCTTCTCGTTATGTTCAAGGAAAAGATGTGTTTAAAACAGGTCTTTCCCATGTTTTAGCTTTAGGAAATCGACTACTTCTTCTATGTGACCCAATCGTTTATGATTTAGTGGGAAAAGAATTAGAAGAAAATTTAGTTGCTGCTGGAGCAACTGTTTATCATGAAAGTTTCAATGGTGAAGCTTCGAACAAAGAAGTTAGTCGTGTAGCTGAAATTGCTAAAGAACATGAATTAACAGTCATTGTTGGTTTAGGCGGCGGTAAAACAATTGATACTGCTAAAGCAATCGCAGATGACTGTCAATATCCTGTAGCTATTTTACCAACAGTTGCTTCTACAGATGCACCTACTTCTGCTTTATCAGTTATTTATTCTCCAGAAGGAGTATTTGAACGTTATCGTTTCTATACAAAAAATCCAGAATTAGTTTTAATTGATACAAATGTTATCGCTCATTCTCCTGTTCGTTTACTAGTTTCAGGAATTGCAGATGCTCTTGCTACTTGGGTTGAAGCTCGTGCAGTGATCGAAGCTCAAGGAAAAACAATGGTAGGAGATACTCCAACAATCGCTTCAGAAGCTATTGCTCGTGCTTGCGAATCTACTTTATTTGAAAATGGTCTTCAAGCATTAGCTGCAGCAAATGCAAAAGTAGTAACTCCTGCTTTAGAAGCTGTTGTTGAAGCGAACACATTATTAAGTGGTATTGGTTTTGAATCTGCTGGTTTAGCTGCTGCTCACGCCATCCATAATGGATTTACAGCCTTACATGGAGATATCCATTCTCTAACTCATGGTGAAAAAGTAGCTTATGGAACATTAACACAACTTTTATTAGAAAATCGTCCTAAAGAAGAATTAGATAAATATATTACATTCTACAAAGAATTAGGCTTACCAACTACCTTAAAAGAAGTAAAATTAGACACTGTACCCTATGAAGATTTACTAAAAATCGGTCATTTGGCTACACAAGATGGCGAAACAATCCATCAAATGGTCGTTCAATATACTGCTGAAGATGTAGCCAATGCTCTAATCGCTCTTGATTATTATGTGACAACTCGATTTTAATTTTTGAAGAATATATTTTATTTAAAAGGTAATACCAATCAGCTCAAGCAGACAACTGCTTCTGCTGATTTTTTTGTATATTTCCTAAATAATTCATAACCCCTATATAAATACTTCATTAAACACAGTATAATATAGGTGAAAAATTCATCTAAATTCATTTGAATCATTAAAATTGAACGGAGGGTTATTATGTTAAAAAGAATTATTTCTTCTACTAGTTTGTTATTATATCTATTACTACCTTTTTTCAATATCCAAATGATGAATATATTTTATCCTAATTTTTTAAGAAATAATCATTCTGCTTTTTTAGGAATATTCATTCTATTTATCTTGAATATCGTATTAACTATTTTAGTCATTACTCTATCAATCAAAACTAATATACTGAAATCTCGTATGGCAACAGTTGGAATCTATCTTTTTATAAGTTTATTCCTTCTTGTTTTGATTATTGGAATTCCAAAAGGTTTACAAAGTTTTATTTTTGCGCAATTAATTACATCCCTTTTTTCATTTGCTTTTGTTTTCGGAGTAGTTATTTCTTTAACTGTTTTATCAAAATTTTAAACAGTATCTATATTAAAATTTAAAAGGAATTAAGTAACTTTAAATGACTTAATTCCTTTTTTATTTCATCTTATTATCGAAACACCGTAAACAATTTGACGTCCTCTATCCCTTTTTCCTGCAATAACTTTGACGCTAGTCGAATAGTTTTCCCAGTCGTATAAATATCATCGAACAGTAAAATTTTATCTGGCAACTGCATCTCTTCTTTCAATACAAAGGGTTGTTGTAACTTCATTCTCTCTTCTCTTGTCTTTTCAGATTGTTTTTTTCCTTTTCCAATATATTGAAAGAGTTGCTGATATGGAATATTTGAGAGTTCTAAAAGATATTCAATCGATTCAAATTCTCTTTTTTCTAAACTTTGTTTAGAAGTTGGAAGTGGACAAATCGTATATCCTTGCTTTAAATATTTCTTCAATCCCTTTTTTAAATCTTTTTTTATTAAAAATGCTACAGCACAATCTCCGACAAATTTATATCGTTCCATAAATTCTTTCGCCTGTTCATCATAAACATATAATGCTTGATTCATAGGAAAATAAGAATCTACCTCTTTCCAACGAACACAGTCATAACAGAGTGCCTCATCCTCCATTAAACGCCCACATCCCGGACAAGTTGGTTCCTTTTCTAACGAATGAAACAACTGTTGACACTGCCGACAAATCGGTTTTGAATTCCACATGAACAAAGAACTAATTCCTAAATCTGCTGTTACATCATTTCTACACCATACACACCGCATTTTAGTCACCTTCTATTAATCCTCTTTTTCTACCTTCTTCATTCAATGATTCGATTTCTTTTTTAGCTTGTTTCATTGCTCGACTCATTCCTTCATAAAAATAGACAACTTCTCCTCCTGCATGATCCACACTTCTACCTACTCTTCCTGCAATTTGTACTAATACTTCCCTAGTAAAAATCTCTTCTTGAGCCTCTGTTACGGCTACATCAATCCCATAAAAAGTAACTCCTCTTTCAAGAATGGTTGTCGTAATTAAAAAATCTAACTTTCCTTCTCTCATTTGTTGAATTCTCTCTTGCCGCTCTTCATCTTGAGAGGAAACACTGGAAAAACTTGCCTTTGGAAAAGCTCGACTCATCATTTCTTCCACTGCTGGAATTTGCCCAATCGTTGACACAAATACTAAAAACGGAGTTTTGTTATCAAGGCGCTTTTTCATCCAACTATACAACTCTTGCGGAATTTTTTTCTTTTCTAAAGCTCTATCCCAATTTCGTAATTTCTTAAACAGAGGAACAACAAGGGGATATCGATGGAATCTTGCCGGTAATAAAGAATAGGACAATTGATGATGTTGCATTTTGTACAATTCTAATTTTGAAGGCGTAGCTGTCATAAAAACTAGCCTTCCCGTTGTTTTCACCGCACGATGAACCGCAAATTGCAACATGTCACTATTGGAATAAGGAAAGGCATCGACTTCATCTACAATTAACACATCAAACGCATGATAAAATCGTAACATTTGGTGAGTCGTTGCAATGGTAATGGGTGTCCTTTTATAAGTTCCGTTTGTTAATCCATGTAAAACAATCACCTCTTCTAAAGGAAAGGCTTCTTTTATTCTAGGATCTAATTCGTTACAAACATCTATTCTTGGAGCTGCTAATCCAACTCTTCCTCCCTTTTCTAATACTGTTCTTATTAGTTCAAAAATCATTTCCGTTTTCCCTGCTCCAGTAACAGCCCATACTAAATGCTCCTTATCTGTTACTTCAACTAATTCTTGCGAAAGTTTTTCCTGTTCTTTAGACATCGTATGCTTATAATATAACTGAACAGAATGTGGTGAAAAAGCCGGTGTCTTTTCTTCAACAGCAACTAGTACACAACATTCTTTAACTTTTCCCATATTCAAGCATTTTAAACAATAATGACAATTTTTCTGGCAAATAATGCATGGACCTACTGCGAACTCTTCAATATTTTGATTGCCACAACGATTACAAACGAATTTCCCTTTTTCTGTATTGAACCCAGGTAATACCTCTCCCATTTGTTCTAATTCAAAATCTCTTTGTGACTGAAACCTAACTTGAATTCTACCAAACTCTTCCATAACACACCTCCAATCTTTATATACGAAAAAAGCAGCGAAAAAATTCGCTGCTACGATAATAATTTATAAAAAAACAAACATCCCATTCGGGATGTTTGCTTTACATACGATTAAATTCATTCAAGATGAAGATTATTTAGCAGCTACACCTTTATCAGCTACTAACTCAACTTCTTCCCATCCAGTTCCTTTATCTGGAGTGATATTAATTTTCTTAACACGTTTATTAACGGCTGTTAATTCAAATGTATTGAAACGAGGAATTGCAAATGGGTTTTCTTGAACGTATTGTTGCCATTCTAAGAATAATTGTTTTTTAACATTTTCGTCGAATGTTTCGTTAGAAGAAATACGTTCTAATAATGCTGTATGTTTAGGTTCTACAAAGTGACCAAAGTTGAATGCAGCTTTAGGTCCATATAATCCATCTGGAGATGGGTTATAACCAATTGTGAATCCACCTGTCCACATATCAAAGTCATCAGCATATTTTTGTAATTTTTCAGCATAAGTTTGGAAGTCTAATGTACGACCAGTTAATAATTGTACATTTAATCCAACTTCTTTCCACCAAGCGATATATTGTTGTAATACTGCTTCAGCAGTTTCACTACCTTTAGCTGCTAATAATGTGATTGTTAATGGTTTACCTTCTTTATCTTCTACATAGCCATCGCCATCAACGTCTTTATAACCAGCATCTTTTAAGATTTCTTTAGCTTTTTCAGGATTGTATTCAAATCCAGGAACAACATCTTTACCTACATATAAATCTTTGAAGAATGGAGATAATAATGTATTTGCACGAACTGATAAACCGTGGTAAGTATCTTTACCAACTGTATCATTATCGATTGCATAACCGATTGCTTTACGTAAAGCAACGTCATTCATTTTCTTAGAAGGATCCACAACGTGTTCACCTTTAGCTGCATCCCAATGTCCAACATTGAAACCAGTATAACTAATTGAGTTAGTCATTAATCCTAATAATGAAATGTTATCTAAATCTTTAAATGTTTCATATTGATCAGAAGGCATACCACTTACATAGTCATAGTGACCTGCTTTTAATTCTGAAACAATTTGTTCACTACTTACAACATCTAATTTCACGTCAATTTTTGGTTGACCTTTATAGTAATAAGGATTTTTCTCGAAGCTTACAGATTCACCAGGTACGATGTTTTTAATAATGAATGGTCCACTACCTACTACTTTTGTACGAGAGTAATCTGATGTAATCATCTCTTGATAAGTCATATCTTTATAAATATGTTTTGGAATCATTAAAGTATTGATAGCTTCTCCACCAAACTCTAATGCTGGATAAACTTCTTTTAAGTGAAGTTTAACAGTTTGATCATCAATTTTTTCTAAACCAGAAATTGATGATGCTTTTCCTTCATGGAATTCTTGTACCCCTTCAACATTTAAAATATCTTCAGAGAAACGAACGCCTTCATAGTCTGGACGACTAATTGCTTCATAAGTGAAGATATAGTCATCGATTGTTAAAGGTTCTCCGTCTGACCATTTATAATCCCCTTTTTTCAAGTGAATTGTAAATGTTTTGTTTTCAACATCTAACTTGTAATCAGCCATCCCTTTGCTATTATCGATTTTTTGGTTTGCATCATAGTCAAATAAGTTTGAGAAAGCCATGTTGACTACTGATCCATCTCCAGAATCTAAGAATAGAATTGGATTGAATAATCCTTTGAATGGTGAGTTAGATACTTGTGCCATGTTTAGTGTCCCACCACTAATTGGCGTACCTTCGTTTACCACTTCTGTTTTAAATCCATCTTCAACAGGTGCTTGTAATGATGAAGAAGATTGTTGTTTGTTACCACATGCAGCTAATGCTAACGCAGCTGTAACGCTAAGAAATCCTGTATATAATTTCTTGTTATTCATATTATCCCTCCTAAGTTAAAAAACTAATGAATGTTTCGATACTAACACTGTTTATGATGCATTTCAACATTTATTTTATTTTCTAATGTTTTTTTCACCTTTTTTTAATGAACTTTCTATATCTATATGTTATAATTATAACCTTTTATAGTTATAGAAAATTTTTATATAAAAAAAAACGAGCCTGAGCTCGTTTTTTTCTTATGCTTGTTGACTAACAATATAGTTCACAGCATCTCCAATTGTAACAATTTGTTCCGCATCTTCATCAGAAATCTGAATTCCGAATGCATCTTCTAATTCCATGACTAATTCAACAACATCTAATGAATCAGCACCTAAGTCTTCTTGGAATGTTGTATCTTTTGTAATTTTTAATACATCGACACTAAAACGTTCCGAAATTAATTGAATTACCTTGTCTAATACTTCTTGCTCTGACATTTGTAGTCCTCCTTGTCTAAGCGATTTCTCCCTACACTCCTAATGGATATACTCTTATTTTACTCAAATTTGGCTTTATTGTCTATCATTTCTTTTGAAAGCACTTTAATTTTTAACCTACTATGATAAACTATTTTTCCAAATTTCGGCTTGTTCTTTTGTAGTTAGTACAAAATGTCCTGGAGTAATTTCAAACATTTCTTCTGGTTCATTTTGAACGGTTGGCTGATAAATCACTCTTTTACGATTTCTTTCGTATTGAGGATCTGGTAAAGGAATTGCTGATAATAAACTCTTCGTATACGGATGGAATGGTTGATGATAAACAGCATCAGCAGTTCCTAATTCTACGATTTTCCCTTGATACATCACTGCAATTCGATCACTAATATATTTTACCATCGATAAATCATGCGCAATAAATAAATACGTTAATTGTTGCTCTTTTTGCAATTTTTTTAATAAATTAACGATTTGTGCTTGAATCGATACATCTAATGCTGAAATTGGCTCATCACAGACAATAAAACGAGGATTTACTGCTAGAGCTCTTGCAATCCCGATTCTTTGACGTTGACCACCAGAAAACTCATGTGGGTAACGATTGGCATGTTCTGGATTCAATCCTACCATTTTCAATAATTCATTTACTTTTGCATCTCTTTCTGCACGAGTTTTAACGATACCGTGGATATCCATTCCTTCAGCAATAATATCTCTAACTTTCATTCTTCCATTTAAAGAAGCATACGGATCTTGGAAAATCATTTGAGCTTGTTTTCTAAAGTCTTTTAAGTCTTTTGTTTTTGTTGGAATTTCTTTTCCATCAAATAAAATTTGTCCATCTGTTGCATCATTCAATCGCAAAATCGAACGACCTGTTGTAGACTTTCCTGAACCGGATTCTCCAACAAGACCGAAAGTCTCGCCTTCAAAAATTTCAAAACTAATATCATCGACTGCTTTTACAACTTGTTTCGAAGAAGAACCAAAGTAACACTTTAAGCCTTTAACTTCGACTAATTTACGTTTACTCATTTGTCACTCTCCTACTTTCAAATTGTGCCCAGCGTTTTTGAATTTCTTCTGGTGGCTCTACTTTTGGAGCACGTTCATCTAATAACCATGTTGCTGCAGCATGTGTATTCGATACAGCAAACATTGGTGGCATTTCTTCAAAATCAATATCTAATGCATAATCGCTTCTTAGAGCAAATGCATCTCCTTTTGGAGGATTTAATAAATCTGGCGGTGTTCCTGGAATCGTATATAAGGATCCTTCCTCTTCTAAAGAAGGCATTGAGCATAATAATCCCCAAGTATATGGGTGTTTTGGATTATAGAAAATTTCATCGACTAGTCCATATTCCACAATCTTCCCAGCATACATTACAGCCACTCTATCCGCAACATTCGCTACAACTCCTAAATCATGCGTAATAAAAATAATAGAAGTGCCCTGCTTTTGTTGAATTTCTTTTAATAATTCTAAAATTTGTGCTTGAATCGTTACATCCAATGCAGTCGTTGGTTCGTCTGCAATTAAAATATCTGGATTACATGCTAATGCAATCGCAATAACGATTCTTTGTCTTTGTCCACCAGAAAATTGATGTGGATAATCATTCACTCTTTTTTCTGCATTTGGAATTCCAACTTGTTCTAATAATTGAACAGCTTGTTGCAAGGCTTCTTTTTTCGATAATTTTAAATGCTTAATCATCGATTCTGCCACTTGCATGCCAACTTTCATCGTTGGGTCTAATGACGTCATTGGGTCTTGGAAAATCATCGCAATTTTCTTCCCACGAATTTGTTGCATTTCAGATTCTGATTTTTCTAAAATATTTTCTTGTTCGAAAATAATTTCTCCATTTTCAACTAAAGCATTGGCAGATAATAATTGCATAATCGATCTAGTCGTAACAGATTTCCCAGAACCAGACTCACCAACTATCGCTAAAGTTTCTCCTTTTTTCAAGTCAAAATCTATCCCTCGAACCGCTTGAACTTTTCCATCAAATGTTTGAAAGGATACTTGTAAATTTTTTACACTTAAAATTGTTTCACTCATACATTTCTCCTATTCTTTCATTTTTGGATCAAAGGCATCTCTTAATCCATCTGCTAATAAATTAAAACTAATCATTAAAATACATAATACAATTGCCGGGAACCACATTAAATGCGGTAAAAATCTAAATGTTTTATACCCATCATTAATGAGCGAACCTAATGAAGCATTTGGTACTGGAACTCCAATTCCTAAGAAACTTAAAAATGCTTCAAAGAAAATTGCTGAAGGGATTGAAAACATCGTTTGAATAATAATAATTCCAGCAATATTTGGTAATAGGTGTTTCAATGCAATTTTCCAAAAACTTTGTCCTAATGATTTAGACGCTAGGACATATTCTAAATTTTTTAATTTTAATGTTTGCGCACGAACAACACGAGCCATTGTTAACCAACTTGTAACCCCAATGGCTAAAATAATCGTACCGACACCTGGTTGTAAAAATAACAACATTAACACTAAGATAACTAAGTTTGGAATAGCCGTCATAATTTCTAAAATACGTTGCATCACTGTGTCTACACGACCACCAAACCAGCCAGAAATCAAGCCATATAATACCCCTACTGTTAAATCAAACATTGCAGCAGCAAAGGCAATTAATAATGATAATCTTGTTCCATATAAAATTCGAGATAATAAATCTCTTCCTAAACCATCTGTTCCTAAATAGTAATAAGTTCCTTCAGGAACTCCTGCTTGAGCATATGCATCTACTCCCGCTCTCATTCCTTTAAAAATACCAGGAATTTTAGCTGGTAAATTCGCAAATTGAACATTTTGTTCCAATGGATCATGTGGACTAATAAAAGGCGCTAATAAAGCAAGAATAATAAAGAGAACTACAATTCCTAACGATACAACTGCTCCCTTATTTTTTTTCAATCGTCTCCATGCATCTTGTAAAAAACTTTGAGGAGGAAGTGAAATATTTTCCACTTGTTCAAAAGATGATGCTACACGTTTGAATACTACTTTTTCTGTCATTATGAAGCTTCTCCTCCTTGTGTTAAACGAATTCTAGGATCAATGAATCCATATAGTAAATCCACAATTAAAATGGTCACAACAAGTAAAAATGAATACATCATTGTCACACCCATAATCGTTGGATAATCATTTGTTAAAATTGATTTAACAAATTGCTCTCCAATACCAGGAATGGCAAAAATATTTTCAATGACCATTGACCCTGTCATTAAACCAACTAACATTGGACCAGCAATAGTCACTAAAGGAATCAACGCATTACGTACTCCATGTTTCATGACCACTTCCATACGGCTCAATCCTTTGGCACGTGCCAATTCCATATAATCAGACTGTAACACTTCAACCATTTCCGTACGAATAAAACGAGCCGAATCTGCTACTGGAGAAATCGATAATGCTAAAGTCGGTAGAATTGAAGAAATAAACCCTTGATTCCATAATGCAATTGGTAAAATCGGAAAAATAACGCCGAATACTAATTGTAAAACAACTGCAAATACAAAACTTGGCACTGAACGTCCAATAATCGCAAAGAAAGTTGCTCCAGTATCCACAATCGTATTTTGTTTCATCGCTGCCACTAATCCAAGCAATGTACCCATTCCCATCCCAAAAATTAATGCTTGTAGCCCAATTTGGAACGATGGGCCTACACGGCTAGATAATAAATTTAAAACCGTTGAATTATATTGGAAAGACATTCCTAAATCTAATCGAACTAAACCACCTAGATAAATGAAATATTGCATCCAAACTGGTTTATCCAACCCATATTTTGCATTCATAATTTGTAATTGAGCATCTGTTAAATTTTCTTCATTCGCATATGGCGAACCCGGTAATAATTTCATTAAGAAAAACGTGATTGTCGCAATTAAAAACAATGTAACAATCATGTAGAAAATCCGTTTTAAAATATATTTCGTATATTGATTCATGTACTTCCTCCTGAAAATACTCTTCACTTTTTAATAAAGAATGTTTTAACTATCATACTATTTTTAGCTTTTATAATTCAATTATTTTGTTTGAAAAAGTTTGAAAATCTAATGTTCTTAACAAAAAAAGACACATAAAGTGTCCTTTTCAATATATATATTTTCATTCTATTTAAATTTTTTCAGTTACTTTTAACTTTCCATCTTCCAGCACGTAAATTTTATGATAGTCTTCTGGATGTTTCGGTATACGATGAGAAATTTCAATGAAACTAATTTGTCTGTCTTTTAATAGTTCTCGAATAAAAGTAGTGGTTTCTTCATCAACTGCAGAAGAAAATTCATCCATTAATAATAATTCATAAGAACGAAGCAGTAATCGAGCTAAACATAATCGAGCTTTTTCTCCTCCAGATAAATTGTCAACTAAATTTACAGTTTCATCCATTAAATCATATCGTTCAAGTAAATAAGACAAATGCACTTCTTTTAAAACATTTTCCATCTGTTCTACAGAATACTCTTCACCAAGGGTTAGATTAAACGCTAATGAATTCATGAAAATAGTAGATTCTTGCATAAAATAACCAATCTTAGCTTTTTGAAAAGCATTATTCTTCCCTGAAGCTTCAACACCTGCAAAGCTTATTTGCCCAGCTTGTGGATGGATATCTCCATAAATACAATCTAATAAAGTTGTTTTCCCACTTCCTGATGGCCCCATTAATAAAACCCGTTCTCCTTTATTCATCATAAAGTGTAAATCGTTTAAAATCGTATGTTCTTTTACTGTCAAATGAATATTCGTTAACTGAATAGGAAAAACATCTGTAACGAGTACTTCTTCTTCCTCCATTGGTTCAAATTCCAAATATTTGTTCATTCGTTGAACCATCGGAATCGTCGTATTTATTCTTTGATAAAAATCCATCGCATTTAATAATGGACTAATAATACGATCACTTGCTAAATAAATTGCCATTACAACGGATAATTTTAAATCGCCTTGAATAGAAAAATAAACTCCAATTGCTAAAGGAAGAAAAGAACTAATTCCGGATACTAAATTCGCTAATATTTTTGAAAGAAAACGTAAATGATTCATCTGATAATAATCTTCTTCCGTTTCACGAATTTTACAACCCAAATTCGAAATGGCAATCGATTCTACTCGAAAATTTTTAATGACACGCTTATAATCAATGAACTCATGTTGCCTTGCAATATATTGTTGATTATTTTGTGACCACTCTTGCGCCTTAACTTTAATCTTCTTCGTAAACAAATGCGGAATGAGCAAAGGTAAAATCGCAAATGCTAAGAAAATAATTGTCATTTTCAAATCTAAAATAGCGATATAAATAAAGGTAACAAACGAAAAAGTCAGACAATAGACAAAACTAATAAACGAAACAATTCCTTGTTGCTGAATCAAATTCCATTCCGTTAATAAAATGGATTCCACTTCACTTTGTTCAAAGTCACCTGCATAATAATTCGTAATCAGTTTTTCCTTCGTTTGAATCGACAATAATTTTAATAGTCGTTGTTGAAATTCATCCCAAATAAACACTCCAAAACGAACAAAACCATACCCTAATATCCCAACAATCGAAATAAGTACTAAATCCGAAACATTTTTAGAAGTTCCCACTTCGATTAAATTGGAAATAAAATAAGGAATTACAATTCCATCCAATGCCGTAATACTCATCCCAATAACAATAAACAAAAGAATTTTCTTTGGAATCGATTGGAATAATTTTAATAAACTCAGCATATTTCATTTCTCCCTTTTTTCAGCATTATTGTTCACTATATCCCAAAGTAGTGTTTTAGTAAATAGTATTCTAAAAGAATATGACTTTTCATAGAAAAAGGAGTGATAGAAGCCACTTCGACTTCTATCACTCCTGCCGTCCTTTACTACTATAGACAAAGTCATTTTCGTTTTACGTACTCTACATCAAACCGTTACTCCCCTCCATAAAACAAGTAATGACTTTGCATAGTAGCAGCAGTATTAGAAGTCGCTTCGACTTCTAATACTGGAAACTTTGAGACCCTAGGCTCAAAGTTTAGCAATGAGACTCGCTTTGCGAGGCTGCTACCGTCCTTTCTGCTACTATAAATAAAGTCATTTACGCATTTATCTCCCTCATCACAATGCTTCCATCTTTAATTTCTAAACAATAATCAAATTGTTGCATAAATTCTTCATCATATTGGTGTGTACTATAAACGATTAATTTATTTTCTAACTGTTTCACTACTTCTTCTACTTTCAAGCGATTCTGAGAATCCAACCCAGCAGTCGGTTCATCAAATAATAAAATTTCTCTATCAAAGAATAATAATCTCGCCAAATCAATTCTTCTCTTTTCACCATCTGATGCAGTCGAAAGAATACTATCAAACTCCGTTGACTGATCCGCCCATTTCTCTAATCCAACTTGCTTACATAACGCTTGAAACTGATCATCTGTAATAGAATTTTGCAAGCTAATATTCTCTTTTAATGATAATTGAAAGAGTAAAGTTTCTTGCCCAATATAAGAAATTTGATGAGATATTTTCTCTAATTCAGAACTATCCAACAATTTCCCATTTTCTAATTGAAATTTCAATGACTCATTTTCAACAGCGATTGAACCAATCATTGATTTTAAAAAGGTTGATTTTCCACTACCACTTTCACCAATCAAAAGATACTTCTTCCCTTTTTCTAATTGAAGATTCAACTGTTTAAATATTACTTTTTCATCAAAATTTACCGAAAAATCTTCAAAAATAATTTTTTGGATATTAGATTCTTCTTTTACGACGTTAACTTTTCTTTGATCAATGATTTCAAACACTTTATCTTTTACACTTTTAGCAGCGACTACTTCCGTATAGCTCGCTCCAAATCCTTGAATAGGATATGCTACATATTGTGTTAATTGTTTAATTGTAAAAAATACTGCTAAAGTAACCGAATGGTTTAATACAAAATAGCCTCCTAATACCCAAGAGAATACATTTACAAACATTCTCAATCCATAAGAAATTGCATAAACAAATTTATTAGTATGAGTTACGTATACCTTTGCTTCTACTAAATCACGACTTTTACTTCTTAAACGTTTATTAAATAACGGAAAAACATCATATACTTTTAAAGTTGTAAAAGAATCGAATATTTCTGTTAATAACGATAAATACTTTTCATTGATTTGAGATAAATTTAATTTTGCATTTCCTAAAATTTTTCTTGAAAAATATGGCAACGCAAATGGTAATGAACTTAATCCAATCATTAAAATAGCAAACAAAGGACTAATGACTATGGCAGATACGAATCCTAAAATAAATACCCATACATCATTGTACATACTTAACAATTCTTTAATATAATCACTTTCAATAGTTTCTAAATCTTTTGTGTACATATTTAAGTAGTAATCTCTACCTAATTTTTCAAACTCCACAATGGATTTACTTTCAATTGATTCGAGTAAATCTTCTCGAATATGATACATTAATTCTTGCGTAAGTCTTTCATTTACAACATCTACTGCATAATCTAAATATGAATCAATCAATACATATACAAAGGATAAAACTGCAATCCATATAAAATTTTCAAATCTACCTTCGGTGATAGTTTCCACTAATAAATTAATAATATAAGCCATAAAAACAACAGATACTGCCCCAAGCATACTAACGAAAGAAAAGGCAATAAATGGTTTCATACTTTTACGAATATAACGATACATTATAATTCCTCCATAAATATCTAAAATACATACATTACTCTATTTAAAAAACATCATGTTCCCTCCTTCACATTAAATTTTAGAAGTTTAAACCACTTCCAATTCAGATTATAGTTTAATTAAAAAATAAAAACAATACGATTAGAAAATTTCTCGATGGAACTTTTGCATCAGACATATTTTGACAATGAACAATAAGTTTTCATAGTAGCAGTAGCAATGAAACCAAAGGTTTGCTGCCGTCCTTTGCTACTATAGATAAAGTCATTTACGCAAAAAAACATCTCATAAATGCTCCTCGCATTTACAAGATGTTTTTACAATTAGTTATTATTGTTGTTATTGTCTAAGAAATAAATCAAAGTTTGTAATTCGTTTGTTAAGTCAACGTTTTGAACACGAATATGATCCGGTGCAGTTAAACGAAGCGGTGTAAAGTTTAAAATACCACGTACATTTGCTTCTACTAATAAATTAGCAGTTTCTTGAGCAACTTCTTGAGGAACTGTTAAAATCGCCACTTGAATTTGTTGCACACGAAGTTGTTCTACTAAATCGTTCATAGAATAAACTGGAACTCCACTCACAATTTTCCCTACCATACTTTCGTCAACTTCAAACGCTGCACTAATTCTTACATGATTACTTTGGTGGAAATTATAGTTTAATAAAGCTTGCCCTAAATTTCCCACTCCCACTAAAGCAACATTTGTTAAACGATCATGATTTAATTGTTGACTGAAGAAGTCTAATAAATACTCCACATCATAACCATAACCACGTTTTCCTAATGCTCCAAAATATGAAAAGTCACGACGAATTGTCGCACTATCTACTTTTACAGCATCACTTAATTCTGTTGATGAAATACGACGTTTTCCTGCATCATGTAAAAATCTTAAATAACGATGATAAATTGCCAAGCGCTTTGCCGTAGCTTTTGGAATTTCAATTTTTTTCATTTTTCAATCTCCTTTATATCAAATTTCATAAATATTCTAGCATAAGTTTCATATATTTCACAAGCGATATGCTTGTTTTTACATAAAATTATTACATTTGTACATTTTATTATACATATTCCTTAAAATATTCACATCTCAAGCATATTGTGATTTTTTCTCAATCTTACATTTAAATAAAGAACATTAAAAACTTTTGTCCTTACCATATGTATGATAGAATAAATTTGAAACTGCATAGAAAGAGGATTATGACATGATTTTATTACAAGGTCAAGGGCTAGCTAGACATTTTAGCCCAGATGTACTATTTGAAAATATTTCCCTTGAAGTCCAAGAACGTTCTCGTATTGCATTAGTGGGAAGAAACGGAACAGGAAAATCAACATTATTAAAAATTTTAGCCGGAATTGAAGAACCTAGTTTAGGAATGGTCAGTAAGAAAAAAGACCTTTCCATCGGTTACTTAGATCAATATGCTTCAGTCGATTCTGAAAATACCATTTGGAAAGAAATGATAGAATTGTTTAAAGGAGTTGAAGCTTTAAAAAAGGAAGCTCTTTTAATCGCTGATAAATTAGGAAATCCAGACGTATTAGCCAATGAATCACTCTACCAACAAACATTAACACGTTACGATGATTTACAAGAACAATTAAATAAAATGAACGCCTATGGCTATGAAGGAGAAATTCGCTCTGTCTTACATGGATTCCAATTTTATCCTGAAGATTATGATAAACCTATTCAACAATTATCCGGTGGACAAAGAACTCGTTTAGCCTTAGCTAAAATTTTATTAGAAAAACATGATGTCTTAATTTTAGACGAACCTACCAATCATTTAGATATTGAAACATTAACATGGTTAGAAGATTACTTAAAATCTTCATCCGTATCACTACTGATTGTGAGCCATGACCAATACTTTTTAGATAAAGTATGTCAAGAAGTATATGAAATTCATCATCACACTTGCGAATATTATAAGGGCAATTATTCATACTATGTTACTGAACGTGAAAATCGCTTCTTACTACAACAAAAAGCGTATGAAAAACAACAAGAAAAAATTCAAAAATTAGAAGAATTTGTTGCGAAAAATATTGTTCGTGCCTCTACTACGAAGCGAGCACAGTCACGTAGAAAACAATTAGAAAAAATGGAACGAATTGAAAAACCTCAATCCGATTCACGATCCGCTCGTTTTTCATTTTCTGTTCAAAAAGAATCTGGGAATCAAGTGTTAAATGTGCAAGATGCTTTTATTGGATATGACGGGCAAACGCTAGCGGGACCAATCAATTTAAACATCCGCAAACAAGAAGCCATTGCGATTGTTGGTCCAAACGGAATTGGTAAATCAACATTTTTAAAATCTCTAACGCAAGAAATTCCATGGATTTCAGGAGAAAGTTCATTAGGGGCTAATGTTCAAGTCGGTTACTATGATCAAAACTTAAGTGGATTAAACTCTAAAACAACCGTTTTAGAAGAGCTTTGGAGCCGACATACAACGATGCCCGAAAAAGATATTCGTACGATTTTAGGAAGTTTCCTATTTTCAGGAAAAGATGTTGAAAAATCCACTGCCCAATTAAGTGGGGGAGAAAAAGCAAGACTTGCTTTAGCAAAACTTTCATTAGAACATGATAATTTCTTATTACTCGACGAACCTACGAACCACTTAGATATCGATAGTAAGGAAGTTCTTGAACAAGCGCTCATTGAATATGATGGAACAATTTGCTTTGTTTCACACGACCGATATTTCATTAATCAAGTGGCAACTTCTATTTTAGAAATCACTCCTGAAGGAAGTACCTTATATTTAGGAGATTACGATTACTATATTGAAAAGAAACAAGAGCTTGAAGCCTTAAAACAAGAAGAAGCCACTCCTGTCGTTCAAGCAGAAGTAGCTTTAACCGATACAAAGAAAAATTACTTAAGCTCAAAAGAAGAACAAAAACAACTTCGTACTCTAACAAGACAGGTAGAACAACTTGAAGAAAAACTACATCAAATCGAACAAGAAATTTCTTCCGTTCACGAAGAATTAACATTAGAAGAAGTTTATACGAACCCTACTCGTTCAGCAGAACTTCAACAAACTTTACAAACCTTAAATGAATCATTAGAAGAAGTAATGATAGAATGGGAAGAAGCAAGCTTAGCTTTAGAAGAATTCCAAACTTAATGACTTCTCTCAAATAAATCAAAAGACTTTTCCTCGTAGCTTACGACATGTTCTGCTACTGAAGAAAAGTCTTTTTTACTCTTACTCATTCATAAATTGACTTTGATAAAGATGTTGGTAGAACCCTTGCTGAGCAATTAGTTCTTCATGTATTCCTTGTTCAATGACTTGCCCATCTTTCAACACTAATATTTTATCTGCATTTTGAATCGTTGAAAGTCTATGAGCCACAATGAAACTTGTTTTCCCTTCCATTAATGTTTGGAAGGCCTGTTGAATTTTCAACTCTGTTCTTGTATCAATAGAAGAAGTTGCTTCATCAAGAATCAGCATCGATGGCTTGCTTAGCATTACTCGAGCAATGGACAAGAGTTGTCGCTGCCCTTGTGAGAAGTCTTCTCCTTGTCGATGAAGAGGTGTTTCTAATCCTTGAGGTAGTTTTTCAATCATTTTATCTAATTGGCATTGTATTAATACTTGTTGAATTTCTTCATCGGTTGCATTGGGATTTCCTAATAATAAATTTTCTCGAATGGTCCCCGATTGCAACCAAGTTTCTTGTAACACCATTCCAAATAATTGTCTCAGTTGCTGTCTACTCATGTCTTTTATAGAAATTCCATCAATTGTAATATTCCCTTTATCTACTTCATAAAATCGCATTAATAAATTAATAAGTGTACTCTTACCACTTCCAGTTGGTCCCACAATCGCAATTTTTTCTCCGGATTTTACCTCTAAAGAAAAATTCTCAATTAGTGATTGATCTTTTTGATAAGAAAATGACACATGCTCAAATAGGACTTCTCCTTTAATAATCTCTGGTAGAGCTATTTCTTTGCCTTCTTCTATTTCAATAGGCTCTTCCATCAATTCAAATACACGACTTGCACAAGCCATTGAATTTTGAAACTCAGTCATCACACCTGAAATTTCATTAAAAGGTTTTGTATACTGATTCGCATACGTTAAAAATGCTGCCAATTGTCCAATACTTAATTGAGATTTCAATACAAAAAATGCTCCCACTAATCCTACTACTGTATACACTAAGCTGTTCACAAAACGAGTTGCTGGATTCGTAATCGAAGAATAGAAAATGGCTTTTAAAGAACGGTTCGCCAAATTTTCATTGATCTCATCAAAAGTTTTTAAAACATTTTCTTCTTGACTATACGCTTGAACTACTTTTATTCCAGTAATCGTTTCATGAGTAAAGGCTGTTTGTTCAGCTCTTAATTTTGATTGGTCATGAAATAAATCATATGTTTTTTTAGCAATATAGGATGCAACGACAAATGAAATAGGCGTTAAAAGAAGAACTACTACTGTCATTGTCAGTTGAATACTAAACATCCAAAATAATGTACTTATAATCGTTAAGATTCCTGTAAATAATTGAGAAAATCCTAATAACAATCCATCTGCCATTTGTTCTGTATCCGAAATAACAATACTTTGAAGAGAACCATGGGCTTTTAAATCTAAGTAACTTAAGGGCATTTTAGATAAATGAATAAAAACATCATCCCTCAATGACTTCACCATACTATAAGCAATATGATTATGACACAAACTCATCACATATTGACTCACCATACTAATTAGTGCTAAAACAAAAATCCATAATAAGCCATTTGTTACAATAGAAAATTGAACTTCACCAACTCCTATCATAGCATCAATGCTTTGACCAATTACTTTTGGAATCCATACACTAGATAACACACTCACCATTGCTAAAAGCAAAGAAAATAGTAAGATAAAACGATATGGTTTTAAATAAGGAAATAATTTTTTATATACTTCCTTTTTTTCATGCTTCATGAGGCTGTTCCTCCTTTTGAAATTGTGAGGCATATATTTCTTGATAAATCGAATTTGTTTCTAGTAACTCTTCATGCGTTCCAATTCCCACGATTTTTCCTTTTTCCATCACAACAATTTGATGAGCTTGCATCACTGAAGCCGCTCTTTGAGAGACAATAATGGTTGTTGGTTGAAATGGAGCTTTTGCAATAGCTTTTCTTAATGCTGCATCCGTTGCATAATCTAAAGCAGAAAAACTATCATCTAATATTAAAATCTCTGGTCTTCTAACGATTGCTCTCGCAATCGTCAAGCGTTGTTTTTGTCCACCGGATAGATTTCTTCCTTCTTGTTCCAATACATACTCTAATTGATTTGGTTTTTTCTCAACCACTTCTCTCGCTTGGGCAATTTCTAATGCTTCATATAATTCTTGAGTTGTAGCATCTGATTTTCCCCATCTTAAATTGTCTGCAATCGTTCCTCTAAATAAAGCTGCCTTTTGAGGAACAATTCCAATTTTCTGCCTTAATTCTTTTGTTGGAATAGTTTCTATGGATTGCCCATTTATACGAATCGTTCCACTCGTTGGAAGATAAAATTTAGGAATTAATGAAATCAGTGAAGTTTTCCCACTTCCTGTTCCACCAATAATCCCTAAAGTTTCTCCTTTTTTTACAGAGAAAGTTAAGTTTTCTAATACTTCATGACTATCTCCTTCATATTTCAGAGAAACATTTTCAAATGAAAGTACAATATCTGTCTCTTCTTTTGAAGATAAGCTCCTCATTTCTTCTGTAAACTCATCGGTTTGTTCAATCGTCAATATTTCTTCAATTCTCTTTGCACTAGCAATGGAACGTGTCACTTGAATCGTTAGATTTGCTAATTTAATAAGCTCTAATAATATTTGAGACATATAATTGACTAACGCAATAACTTGTCCCTTTGTTAAGATTCCTGTATCAATTTGTACAGCTCCTAATTGTAATAACATAATAATCGCAATATTAATAATAATCATCGTCATTGGATTCGTTAAACTCGATAGATGACTGACGAATTTTTGTTGATTCGCTAATGCATCTGTTTCATTTTGAAACGTATGTTGTTCAAATTCTACTCGATTAAAAGCCCGAAGAACTCTCACTCCCGTTAAATTCTCGATTGTCTTTTGAGTGATACGATCCATTCCTTCTTGTACCTTTGTAAATAAAGGAATGGTTTTTAATAAAATAGCATAAATAATGATGGCTAAAATAGGAATCGTTACAACAAATACCCAAGCTGCTTGTACATTTACAATAAATGCCATTATCATTGCCCCTACAACTACAAAAGGTGAGCGAAGTAATAAGCGTAAAAATAAATTCCAACCTGTTTGAACTTGTTGAATATCACTTGTCATTTTTGTAATCAGTGAATCTGTTCCAAGTTGATCAATGGTTGAAAAATCTAATGTTGTAATTTTTTCTAATAAAGCATAACGTAATTTCTTAGCAAAGCCAGTCGCTGATTTAGCAGCAAAATACTGTGCAGTAATCGAAACGATTAAACCAATCACCGCAAGAAGAATTAACAAACCGCACATCATTAAAATATAAGACGGGCGATTTTGAGCAATTCCAACATCCATTAATTGAGCCATCACTAATGGCACAAATAGTTCAAAACTGGCTTCTAACAATTTAAATAAAGGTGCTAGCAAACTTTCTTTTTTATAATAACTAGCATATTTCCATAATGTTTTCAAAAACTTACTCCTAATCCAAAAATTTAATAATTAAATTGTAACAAAGTCTATAAAAAATGCAAATATATGCAAAAAAGGCATACTCTCATACGCCCTCTCATTACACAACGCTTAAAATAGAAAATGACTTTTCGCCGTAGCACGAGTACTAGAAGCCAACTCGGCTTCTAGTACAGGAAATTTCGAGACCTAGGCTCGAAATTTAGCAATGAGACTCGCGAATGCGAGGCTGCTTGCGTCTTAGTGCTACCACAGAAAAGTCATTTTCCACGTAATTCTTTTTCTTCAATTAACTCCGCAATTTGTACAGCATTACTTGCTGCACCTTTACGAATATTATCTCCCACACACCAAATATGGAAACTATTTGGTTGAGAAATATCACGACGAATTCTTCCAACAAACACTTCATCATGCCCAGTTGCCATTAAAGGTGTTGGATATTCATTATTAGCAGGATTATCCACTACTACGACACCAGGAGCTTTTGATAAAATTTCACGAATTTCTTCTGGAGTAGTATCTTTTTCAAAAGTAACATTAATTTCTACTGAATGAGAATTCATCACAGGCACACGCACACAAGTTGCAGTAATGGCCACTGATTCATCTAACCCTAAAATTTTACGAGTTTCTTGAATCATTTTCATTTCTTCTTTTGTATAACCATTTTCTAAGAATACATCAATATGTGGTAATACATTATTATAAATTGGATGAGGATAATTTGTTGGAGCTAATCCTTTTTCTCCATTGACTAAATCATTAATCCCCGCTTGCCCTGAACCAGATACTGCTTGATAAGTTGTATAAGCGACTCTCTTCAAACCAAACGCTTCATGTAGTGGTTTTAATGGCACTACCGATTGGATTGTAGAACAGTTTGGGTTGGCGATAATTTTTCTTTCTAAAGTAGGTGCATTACACTCTGGAACTACTAAGTCAATCTCAGGATCCATTCTCCATGCACTTGAATTATCAATAACAATCACGCCATCTTTTTCTGCGATTGGAGCAAATTTTAATGAAGTACCTCCACCAGCAGAGAAAATCGCATAATCAATCTCACGTTTAAAAGAATTTTCTGTTAATTCTTCGACAACATAATCTTTCCCTCTAAATTGTAATACTTTTCCTGCTGAACGAGCAGAAGCTAATAAGTATAAATTTTCCACAGGAAGGTTACTTTCTGCTAATCTTTCAATCATTTTTGTACCTACAACACCTGTTGCACCTACAATTGCAATATTTACCATAATGAATCGCCTCTTTACTATAAGTCTATATGATGAAGATTATATCGAATGTTTCTAAAATTGTAAAGAAATTGTCTTTCTAATAAACACATTTGTAGCTATTTATAATACACTTTTGTATGAATGCTTCATCCTTACAAACATTCAATGCAATCGAAATCCAATGCTTTTTGTTCATATGATATGCTTCAAACACTCCCTCTTTTTGTAGGAGAGTTTCCTTTTCTTCTGGAGAAATCTTTACATTTAGAATCAGTGCTATTTCATCACTTGTAATTCCTAATTTACTAAATGAAATTTCCATCATTAATGCAACCCATTTACCATTTTCTTTTACATTGTAAACAGTAGCTGCTGATTTTTTAAAAGGCATTGCTGAATAAGGCGTAACATTCTCCAATATCCAATGATTCCATTTTTCTTTTAAAGCTACTAAAGATGTGTCCACTGAATAACACCATTGAAATGCCATCTCTTCCGCTTCTTGCCTTAATTGTTCTGCAATTTTACTATTTGTAGTTATCACATCAAATAATGAATACCGTTCATGAAATTCATCTTTTACAATCATTTCTAAACCTTTTTCAACAGAAGCACTCACAATATAAAAATAAAACCCACCTATTTTGCTAGGAATTATTTTCCCTTCATATTCTTTTAAATCAGAAGTTAATGTCCATTTCATTTTTTTATCCTTATTCCTATAATTTATATTGCGCTCGAAGTTCTAATATCATATCTCGAAGTTGTGCCGCTTTTTCAAAATTCAAGTCTTTAGCTGCAGCACGCATTTCTAATTCCATCACTTCAATGGCTTCTCTTCTTTGTTGAGCCGTCATTTGTTTGAAATCAGTCTTAGGTGTTTCTTCTTTTTCAACTGCATGAGTAATTGCAATTAAATCACGAATATTTTTATGAATCGTTTTTGGAGTAATACCATGTTCTTTATTATAAGCTTCTTGAATACTTCTACGACGATTGGTTTCATCAATGGCATATTTCATAGAATCCGTAATCTTATCAGCATACATAATTACCCGACCATTCGCATTTCTTGCAGCACGTCCAATTGTTTGAACTAAGGAACGTTCACTTCTTAAAAATCCTTCCTTATCCGCATCTAAAATGGCAACAAGTGATACTTCCGGTACATCTAATCCTTCTCTTAATAAGTTAATACCGACTAATACATCAAATTCACCTAGACGTAAATTTCGAATAATTTCTGTTCTTTCTAGTGTTTTAATATCACTATGAAGATATTTCACACGAATGCCAACTTCTTTTAAGTAATCGGTTAAATCTTCTGACATTTTCTTCGTTAATGTCGTAATAAATACTCGTTCATTCTTTTCAATTCGGTCATGAATTTCACGGATTAAGTCATCAATTTGTCCATTAATAGGTCGAACTTCAATTAATGGATCCAGTAATCCTGTTGGTCGGATAATTTGTTCTGTAACGATTGGAGTATGAGCCATTTCATAAGGTCCTGGAGTTGCAGAAACATAAATCATTTGTGGAATTCTTTCTTCAAATTCTTCAAATCGTAATGGGCGATTATCTAAAGCACTCGGTAATCGAAATCCATATTGAATTAACTGTTCTTTACGAGCGCGGTCTCCATTAAACATTCCTCTAATTTGTGACATGGTAATATGAGATTCATCCACAACATATAATGCATCTTCTGGGAAGAAGTCTAATAAGGTATACGGAGCTTCACCTGGTTTTCTTCCATCCATATGTCTTGAATAATTTTCAATTCCATTACAATAGCCCATTTCTAGTAACATCTCAATATCATAATTCGTTCGTTGTTCTAATCGTTGTGCTTCTAATAATTGGTTATTTTCTCTTAATTCTTCTAAACGTTCTTTCAATTCTGCTTTGATTGTAGAAACTGCCCGACTAATTTCATCTTCATTTGATACAAAGTGAGCTGCTGGGAAAATAGGTACATGTTCTACGGTAGCTTTCACTTCACCTGTTAAAACATCAATTTCTTTTAAAGCTTCAATTTCATCACCGAAAAATTCTACACGAATAGCAGAAGAATCATGACCAGGAGGAAAAATATCTACAATATCTCCTCTTACTCGAAAACTACCTCTTCGAAAATCAATATCATTTCGCTCAAATTGCATTTCTACTAATCGAGTAAGTAACTGATTCCTTTCAACTTCCATTCCTTCTCGTAAAGATAGAACATGCTCACGATAATTTTCTGGATTTACTAATCCATAGATACATGAAACAGAAGCCACAACAATAACATCTCTTCTTTCAAGCAAAGCACTTGTAGCAGAGTGGCGTAATTTATCAATTTCATCATTGACGCTAGATTCTTTTTCAATATAAGTATCACTAGAAGGAACATAGGCTTCAGGTTGGTAATAATCATAATAAGATACAAAATATTCTACGGCATTATTCGGGAAGAATTCTTTTAATTCTCCATACAACTGCCCTGCTAATGTTTTGTTGTGCGCTAATACTAAAGTAGGCTTATTCACTTCTTTAATCACATTAGCAATCGTAAAAGTTTTACCCGTTCCTGTTGCTCCTAGTAAGGTTTGTTCATGTTTTCCTTCTAAAATTCCAGTGACTAATTCTTTAATCGCTTGTGGTTGATCTCCCTGCGGTTGATAGGGAGAATGTAGTTCAAAATGATCCATTCTTCCACTCCTTTTTTAATATTCCTAAATAGTATAGCATGCTCAAAGCGGAAAACAAACCAGAGCGAATTATCAAAATATCGATTCTTCATTGACAGAAAAGTCCTCCAAATCCACTTATTTTATATACTATTTCATCGCAAGACTTGCATTTTTATAAGGACTTTTGTATAATAATTCCTGTTGGAGACAACTGATCAGTGATTATATAAATGTAAGAAAGAGGGGTGAACCCATTGCCAAATATCGCATCACAAATCAAACGTGTTCGTACTAACAAAAAGTCAACACTTGCTAACAACGCTCAAACTTCTGCTATGCGTACAGCTATCAAAAAATTCAACGCTGCTGTAGCTGAAGGTGCTGAAAATGCTGAAGAATTATTACGTGCTGCTCACAAAGCAATCGACGGAGCTGCTTCTAAAGGATTAATCCACAAAAACAAAGCTTCTCGTGATAAATCACGTCTTGCTTCAAAATTAAGCAAATAATAAAAAGCCTGAGAAATGATTCTCGGGCCTTTTTTGTACTTTTTATTTTCATTTCAACCTGCTGATACACTCTTTTGACAAAACTTCAAAATAAATGTTTCTAATTGCAATTCTTTCATTCCAAGTCCTGTTTTCAATGCATACTCTGTTTCTACTAATGAACGATACGCTGCTTCTAATAAAGCAATCGAAAATTTTCTAGATTGCCCTAGAGCGAGTTTTACACGGTATGGATGAATCCCTAATACCTTTTGCATTTCAGGCTCGTGATAGCCTTCTTTTTGTAAGTAGCTTACTTGTAATAATAAGCGAAACTGCCCTAATAAAATGGCATTCATTTTAATCGGATCTTCTTTTTGTAATAATAAATCTCGATAAATTTCAATCGCTACTTTACTATCTTTTCGAAGGACAGCTTCCCCTAGTTCAAAAATATTTTGTTCTAAACTTTTTGGAACCAATGTTGCCACTAAATCACTATCAATCACTTTTGTATCAATAGCAGATAAAATTAACTTATCAAGTTCTCTCATCGCATCTGTTAAAGAGTAATGTAATTTTTCTAAAAATAAATGTAGTACAGAAGTTTCCATCGAAACGCCCTGTTCTTGTACTTTATGTTGAACCATCGCTCTTACATCTCTTTCTTCTAGAGAAGAAGCATCTAATAAGACTGCTACTTTTTTTAATTGTTTCACGATTTTTTTGCGTGCATCTAACTTTTCATAAGGTGCAAAAAATACAACGACAGACGAGTCTAATGGATTTTCTAAATAAAACTGTAATCTCTCAAGTTGATGATCGATTTTTGCTTTTTCTTTTTCACCTGTTAAAAAATACGGTTTATCAATCATCACTAAACGTCTATCTCCAAAAAATGGCACAGATTCTGCATCTTCAATAGCTGTTTGAACTGAAACTTCTTCCATATTAAATCGAGCGACATTTAATTCTTGATCTTCAGGAGCCACTACGGATTCTAAAAATACTTGTCTTGCCCAATTTTGTAAATAATCTTCTTTTCCTTGAACAATATAAATAGGCGACAATTTCCCCGATTTAATTTCTTCTATTTTCTTTTGAAATTCCATTCATGACTCCCCTTTCTCTTAGTCTAGTGTATCGTGAAGTGTTCTTTTTGTCCATGGTTTCACTCGTCTTTATGACTTTTTATCGTATGGAATTTTCGTACGCCTTTTTCTTGCATCATATGAACTGCTCCATCTTCTTGAGAAATCCATATATGTGAAACTTGTTGTTCTAATTGATCTAAAAAGCGTGAACTTATATGCGTTTTAACAATCCCTCTTCCCTTTTCTAAAATTAAACTTTTCGTTTGCATTTTTGTAAATCCATTTAATTTTGCTATTCCTTCTGCATTTTTCTTTGAGGCAATTACAAAGTCAGCTTTATTTGGTAGATTTTTCATCGTATCTTCTACTATTAGTATTTTTTCTCGATGGATTATAAAAATTGAATTTCGAACGTCTTTCTTACTGCTAATGGTTGGAATTAATTCCCATTTCACCCCAGAAAGCAACTCTATTTCTCCCAAATCATGACTTCTTACCGAAATATCCCACTTACTATCTTCACTTTTTTCAGAAGGATTTTTAGAAACAACTATCTCACCTACTGAAAAGTCTTGTATGAACTCTTTCAAATCATCACAGTCTTCCACACTAGCATTCGTTAGTACAATAGAATCCAACTGAGAAATTCCTTCTACTAAAATATTATTCGTAACATTTCTAGAAAAAGGTTGTTTACTAAGGAACTTCCCCTTAGAATCTGCGAACGAATTTTCTCCCCTCAACACTAATGTAGCATGATTGAATCCTTTTGGAATATACAATACTGAAACTTGTGAACCCGTACTTAAAAAGATGATTTGCTCCTGCAGATGATAAGGAACGCTAAGTGCAATCATAAAAGAACAAAACGCAAAAATGATACTTGAATAAGGACGAAACCACGATTTTTCATAACAAACAAGAGCTATATAAAGAGTAACCCAATACAATATCCAGACTACTGTTGACCATGATCCAAATGTAAATCGTAAAAACAAAAATTGCTCACAAAGAGAAAAGAGTTGATTCAATCCATTTAATAATGCATCTAAAAAGAAAACTAAGCCATTAGAAATCCACACACAATCTAATACTACTGCTAAGGCATAGAACAAAATTCCTGGAATAAGGATACTTTCAAACAACAAAACAACTAAACCAGCTAATAAAATACTTAGCATATTCCACGTGAAAAAATAGTGACAAATCAATGGCAAGGCAAGCATAGGCGTCAAAAAAGCAATACAAATGGTTTTCTTCCATTTTCCTTGAAGATTATGTTTGGCAAAATAACTCGTTAATAATAAAATAGCTGTTAATCCATAACTTAGTTGAAAAGCTACATTTTCAATGATACTCGCTCGATAAAACAGTGACAGTAAAAATATGATTCCTAAACAATCCGTTGTTGTCAGTTTCCAATGAAACTTCTTGGATATTTGCGCTAAAACATACATCAAAATAGCTCGTGTGCCGCTAATATTCCAATGAATGAAGTAGCCATAAATGACTAATCCAATGATGATAACAGTAACACTTGTTTCTCGAGAAATTTTCCATTTCCATAATACTTTTTCAAGCATATGAATAAATAATGTAATATGAAGCCCTGAAATAGCTAAAACATGCATGATGCCAAGTCTCTTATAATGCCCTATCACTGTTGCATCTGCATCCTTCGTTTTACCGAACAGCAATAATAAAGCATAGGTACGGACAAAACTTTCTGGCTGAGCATTTATTTTTAAATAAAATTTTCTACGCCAATTTTGAAATAGCGACATCCATGAAGGAGCATTTGTCATTTGTTTAAACCCTCTGACTTCAAATACACGTAAAATCTCAATGCTCCGATAATAAATTGGTGAGTTAAAATCCCCTCTATTTTTAGGCTCATTCACAGGCATACTCTTCCCTATTGCGGATAAAGTGAGATTCGCCTCCTCTTCTTCAAATAAGGCTCTCTCTTTTTCAGAATGCATTTTATATTGAAATAACACTTGATGTTTAGAAGAAGTCAACTCTAATTCAGCAATTCCCGTTACAAATTCTCCATTAATTTTCAAATTATCTCGGTTTAATCTGATAATTCCAGCCAACTCCCCTTCAGGAACAATTGTAGGATGATAGACTTGATAAGAACGTAATCCAACAGAAATAAGTAAAATTAATACCCAGAACATCTGTTGTTTACTTCTAAAATGAAGGATGAGCGTCCATATTCCTATCAAAACATAAATTCCTTTTAGAAAAAAGGAAGATTCAGAAAAGATTAAACTTCCCAATATAATTTCTAAGACCGTTACCCAAATCCACTTCTTCATTGGAAAGTCACTTGGCTTTCAATCGCTTCTAAAGCTTTTTTTCCAATTCCTTTCACTTGTAATAAGTCTTCCTTTGAACGAAACGCTCCATGTTCTTTTCGATATTGTAGGATGGCTTCTGCTTTTTTCTTTCCGATTCCTTTTATCGTTTGTAATTCTTCCAAAGTTGCTGTATTAATATTAATAACTCCTTGTTTTGAGTTAGATGGAGTCGTATTAGAGGAAGTTGCTTTTCCTGAAGTTTCCTCTGTCACTCCACCTTCTTGTTTGGAATGTAAATTAGGGACAATTATTTGCATTTGATCGGTAATTTTTTGTGCTAAATTAATTTTTGTTTCATCTGCCTCCTCCGTAAAACCTCCTGCCTTTTTAATCACTTCTTGTATGCGACTCTCACAAGAAAACTCATACACTCCCGGACTTAGAACTTCACCTTTAATATCCACATAACAATTTTGTGGCATCATCGTAGTTGTTTCTTCCACTCTTGTTGTATTCACAACATTCGTTACCATTACTTTTTCTTTCGTAGGTGAAGCCATCATCCCTCTTCCTACAAAGATAATAACGATAACTGCTAACACTCCTCCAATAATTGATAAAACTTTTTTATATTCCATCAACCACCTTTTCACTTGCATAAAAAAATAAAACATCATTTTTCCCTCCTCTAACTATAGATACGAAAAAAATGACGTTTTGTATTTTATTTTTCTAAAATTTTTACTGCATCTTCAAATTTTTTTACAGGATACACTTGAATATTGGATTTTATCTTTTCGGCGGTTCGTTTAGCTTCTTCATAATTCGATAAAATATTAGGATTTTTTTCTCTCATTTCATCCGTAATTTCATCATCTGGGGCTAGGAAAATAGTTGCTCCTGCACGAACAGCTGCCACTAATTTCTTATCTACTCCACCAATTCGTCCAACTTCTCCTTTTTCATTCATTGTTCCAGTACCAGCCACAATTCTACCTTGTTTTAAATTTTTATCCGTTAATTGGTTATAAATTTCTAATGTAAACATCAAACCTGCCGATGGTCCACTAACCCCATGCGGATCAAAATCTACTTTAGGAGATTCATGAAGTTTTGAATGCGTCACTAATTGAATCCCTAACATAGGTTTTCCTGTGTCAGGATTTTCTACCAAGACTCCTGTTTTTTCAATAATTTCTTGATTACGATTAATTTCAATTGTAACACTATCCCCAATTTTTTTAGAACTAATGGCTTCAATCATTTCTTGTGCGGATGAAAATGATACTCCATCCACTTTTGTCACAATATCTCCTACTTGAATCTTCTCTTTAAAATCAGATTCAGGAACTACAGTCATCACATATACACCTAAAAATTCTTCTTGAACAGTTTTCCCAGCTGCCTTATACGCTACTGAAATGGCTGCATTTCTAGCTTGTTGCATATAATATTCCTGAATTTTATTGTACTCCTTACTAGGAGTTGTTCCATACACTTTTTCCTTTGGAATCATCTCAACATGAGGAAGTAATGTTTGAAGTGCCAATAAAGGGGTTGCTTGTTGTGACAATACAGTCATTACTCGAAAAGACCCTTCCTTCTTCTCATTAACTCCTTCAATAGTAATAAAATCCTCTACTTTTTCAGCACTACCTGGCATTTCTAATACATAAGGTAAAGGAAAAAATGCGATGATTCCTAGAACTAATAAACTGATGAGCGATATAACAATCGTTCGTAAAGAAATTTTTTTCATACTTACTCACTTCTTTCTTGAAGCGTCATTTGTTGACACTCTTGTCCAGTATATCTTTTTTCCAAAATTTCTGCTACAGACTCTGGAACAAAAGACTCAAATTCTCCGCCAAATTTCGCTAATTCTTTCACCATTGTTGAACTAACATATTCATAGGCTGGCTCGCTTATGAGTAAGACAGTTTCAATATTTTCATCTAATCGATGATTATGATACGCTAAAGTCTTTTCTAATTCTAAATCTTGACTATTACGAACACCTCTTAAAAGGACAGTTGCTCCTAATTGTTTCGCCGCTTCAACCGTTAAGCCCCCATCTTGTACGACAACTCGAACATTTTTCCAATTTGACACAGCTTTTTGAACTGTTTGAATTCTCTCTTCTTTTGTTAAAGTATACTGTTTTTGATGATTATGAGAAATTAATACAATCACTTCATCGAATAATACTGTCGCACGCCCTATTAAATGAAGATGCCCCTTTGTAATGGGATCAAAACTTCCTGCATAAATTGCTTTTACCATACAAATCTCCTATTCAAATTCAAAGAAAATTAATGCTGTAATTCCATACTCTACTCGTTTCCATTGAGTAAATCGTCCAATTTTTTCTGGTAATTGTACTGCTTTATCCACTTCTGCGACAACTACAGCATCTTCTGCTACTAATGATAATTTTTCCAATTGTTCAATATCATGTATAATTTCTTGCAGACGATACGGTGGATCCATAAACACTAATGAGACTGGTTTAAACTCTTCCCTTGTGGCTAATGTTTTTAATCCATGTTTTACATTTTGTTTCAATACTGTAAATTGATCCGGACTCTTTGTAATGTCAATATTTTGTTCAATCGTTTGAATCGCTTGTCGATTATTTTCAAATAAAAAGGCATGGTCCATTCCTCTAGAAACAGCTTCAATGGCTACTCCTCCACTGCCTGCATACATATCCAACATGACACCACCATCAAAATATCCTCCTAAAATATTGAATAAGGATTCTTTAATTTTATCCGTTGTGGGTCTTGTGTTCTTTCCTGGAACAGCTCGAAGATGTCTTCCACCAAATTCGCCAGAAATAATTCTCATCTGTGTTCCTCCTTTAATATATTCACCTTATTATAAACGCTCAAAAAAAGAATAACAACTCACAATAAACAGAAGAAATCTTTGCAAAAGTCACTCGTTTGTAAAATAACCATTTAAGCCTCTCGAATTCGATAGGTTTAAAACAAAAGCAGATCATAATGCATTCGTTTAATCTTCTCTGACAAATACAAATTATTATTTTAATTCCGTCGAAATCGACCAAATTAAATCTGAAGTAGTTGCCCATTCATCCACATTATTTTCCTCTAAAAAAAGTCATGACCACCCGTTAAACAGGTAGTCATGACTTTTACATATAAACATTACGCTTCTGTAGCCAATGCTTGTTTTTCTAATTCAATTTCCTCACGTAATTCCGGTAAGATTTGTGTAAAATCCATTCGAACTTCATGGCGAGGAGATACTTCAACTTTTCGAACAAAGTGAAATTTGCTAACTTTATCTATAACACTTTCCACTTCTTCTTCATTGACATACAAGTAAATATATTTTAGACGTTTAGAAATATATTGAATATTACCGAAACGTTTTAATTGTTTAATAGGTTTTAATGTATAGAGCCATACAATAATCGCTCTTCTTTCTACTTGTTCCATGTTTACTCCTCTCTTCATTATTTTTTACGAATTGTTAACAGTAAATCACTGACATCAATCATATCTTGTTCTTTAACAGCAATCGTTTCAACAACGCCATCAAATGGTGCTTGAATCGTTGTTTCCATCTTCATTGCTTCTGTCACAAGTAACACTTGTCCTTTACGAACCGCCTCACCTTTTGTTACAAATACTTTTAGGACACTACCTGGCATGGTTGCCCCAATTTGTCCAAAGTCATTCGCATCTGCTTTTTGACGTTTAACAGTTGTCATTGTTGCACTCGCATCATGGACAATAATTTCTCGGCTTTGTCCATTAAATCGATAGAACATAATTCGATTCCCATCTTGGTCTGGTTCCCCAATTTGTACTAATGTAATCATAAAGACTTTACCTGGAGCATATTCCATTTGAATCGTCTCACCCATACGCATTCCATAGAAAAATGTCTGCGTATCTAATTTACTTAAATCTCCATATAGTTCTTTTCTCTCTTGGTATTCCTTATACACTTTTGGATACATGAGATAACTTAGTACTTGTTGATCTTTTGGCTTATGCCCAAGTAGAGTTTCTAATTCTTTGCGAACTTCTTCAAAATCTACTTCAGGAGCTAATAATCCTGGTCGAACAGTAATTGGTTCAATATCTTTTAATACAACTTTTTGAAGTTTTTCATTAAATCCACCAACCGGTTGACCTAAATCTCCTCTAAAGAATTGAATCACTGATTCAGGGAAAGATAGTGCTAACCCTTTTTCATAAATATTTTCTTCATTAAGTTCATTTTGAATACAGAATAACGCCATATCTCCAACTACTTTAGAAGAAGGTGTTACTTTAATAATATCTCCGAATAATTGGTTTACACGATGATACATTTCTTTCACTTCTTCAAAACGTTCCCCTAAACCAACTGATTTGGCTTGTTGGTATAAATTCGTATATTGTCCGCCTGGCATTTCATGATAGTAAACTTCAGGACTTGGAGAAACTTGTGCTTGATCAAATGCATGATAAGATTTACGAATCGTTCCCCAATAACGGTTTAATGCTGTTACATTTTCCATCTCTAATTCAGGTTGACGACTTGTACCTTCTAATCCATAGTATAAAGTTTCCATACTTGGATTAGATGTTCCACCTGCTAACGCACTAAAGGCTACATCGACTACATCTACTCCCGCATCAATCGCTGTTGCTAATGTTAAAATACCATTTCCACTCGTATCATGTGTGTGTAAGTGAATTGGAATATCCACTGATTCTTTTAAAGTTGTAATCAATTGTTTGGCTGCTTGAGGTTTCAATAATCCTGCCATATCTTTAATGGCAATCATGTGTGCACCCGATTTTTCTAAATCTTTAGCAAATTGTTTATAATATTCTAATGTATATTTTGTTTGCATTGGATTTAATAGATCGCCTGTATAACACATTGTCGCTTCTGCAATTTTTCCTGCATCACGAACGGCTTGAATACTCACTTCCATTTGAGGCAACCAGTTTAAGCTGTCAAAAATTCTAAACACATCAATTCCTGTTGCTGCTGCTTCTAAAATAAACGAACGAATCACAGCATCTGGATAGTTAGAATAGCCTACTGCATTAGAACCACGCAATAACATTTGTAACAAAGTATTTGGCATTGCTTTACGAATTTTTTCCAATCGATTCCATGGGTTTTCTGTTAAGAATCGATAAGCTGTATCAAACGTTGCTCCACCCCATACTTCTGCTGAGAACAATTGAGGAACTGCTGCTTCATATTGCTGACCCGCTTGAATTAAATCAATCGAACGCATTCTTGTTGCCATTAAACTTTGATGCGCATCTCTAAAACTTGTATCCGTTAAAAGAACTTTTTCTTGTTCCAATACCCATTTCGAAACTGCATCCGCACCTTTTTCATCCAGTAACTGCTTAGCCGTTATTTCTGGTTTTGAAACGGACTTCAATGTTTCAATATAAGTTGGTCTCTCGAATGCCTTTGTTTCTTGTGGAATTCCTGGGTACCCATTCACAGTAATTTCAGAAATATATTTTAAAATTTTATTTCCACGATTGCTTTCTTTTGGAAACTTAAATAATTCAGGTGTTGTATCAATAAACGTTGTTTTCGCTGTTCCAGTTAAGAAATCTTCGTGATGGATTACATTTTTTAAAAATGGAATATTCGTCTTAACTCCACGAATTCTAAATTCTTTTAATGCACGTTGCATCGTTGTAACTGCTTGAGAAAAATCACGCCCATACGTACATACTTTTACTAATAGCGAATCAAAATATGGCGTTACCACATTCCCTTGGAAGGCATTTCCCGCATCTAAACGAATGCCCAATCCACCTGGCGAACGATACGTATTAATTTTACCAGTATCTGGTAAGAAGTTATTTTCAGGATTTTCAGTTGTAATACGACATTGAATCGCAGCCCCACTGAATGTTAAATCTTCTTGTTTAGGAATTCCAATTTCTTGATGCAAATCCATTCCTTGTGCAATTTTTAATTGTGCTTGAACAATATCAATTCCTGTAATTAATTCTGTTATCGTATGCTCTACTTGGATTCTCGGATTCACTTCAATAAAGTAAAATTGATTTCCATCTAATAAAAACTCAACTGTTCCTGCATTGACATAACCAATTTCTTTCATAAAGCTAGCTGCAGCATTACAAATTTTTGAACGCATATCTTCTGAAAGAGAAACACATGGAGCTACCTCAATAACTTTCTGGTGTCGTCTTTGAACCGAACAATCACGTTCAAACAAATGGACAACATTTCCATGTTCATCTCCTAAAATTTGTACTTCGATATGTTGTGGATTTTCAATATATTTTTCCACATAACATTCTCCAGCACCAAAAGCTTTAATCGCTTCTCCAACTGCACGATCATAGCTATCTTGAACTTCATCTTTGCGATAAACGACACGCATTCCACGACCGCCGCCGCCAAGTGCCGCTTTTATCATAATCGGATAACCAAATTGTTCCCCAAAATCATAAATTTCTTGGACAGAAGACACTGTCCCTTCTGTCCCTGGAATGGATTGTAAACCAGCCTTATGCGCAGCAGTTTTTGCTTTTAATTTATCTCCTAAAATATCTAAATGCTCTAAATGAGGTCCAACAAATGTTAGTCCAGCTTCTTGACACTTTCTAGCAAAATCAATGTTTTCAGATAAAAAGCCATAACCAGGATGAACTGCATCTGCTCCGGATTGTTTAGCAATACGAATAATATCATCCATATCTAGATAAGCTTCTGTTGGTTTCTTTCCTTCTCCAACTAAATAAGCTTCATCAGCTTTAAAACGGTGCAATGAATGATCATCTTCTTTGGCAAAAATACCAACCGTTTCAATCCCTAATTCCGAAGCTGCACGAAATACACGAATCGCAATTTCTCCACGATTAGCCACTAGTAATTTCTTCATGCTCATCCTCCATTTCTTCAATCAATTGTTCATTTGCTTCTTCTGACTGTTCTTCTTGAGAAAATTCCTCTTTTTCATCTTCCTCAAGTTTAAATTCATTCATTCTAATATAATTCTTAACTTCTTCTTGATATTCTCGGTCATATTTTAATGCAAAAAGTACCATCCCAATCGCAATACTAGAAACAATAAAACTCGAACCACCATAACTTAAAAATGGTAATGGAACTCCAGTAATTGGAGCTAAGCCAAGTAACGCTCCAATGTTCACTCCACTTTGTACTAATAGAAAAATTCCAACACCTAGACATAAGTATCGAGAAAATAATGATCGACAAAATTGAGCTTTCCAAAAAATATATAAAATTAAGAAGAATAGAACGACTAATACAAGCCACACAATAATAAATCCTAGTTCTTCACCAACAATCGCTAAAATAAAGTCCGTATGAGCTTCTGGTAAAAATCCTGTTTTCTGAATAGAACTAGATAAACCAGTACCTGTCAATCCACCCCTAGCTAAAGCTAAGAATCCTTGAATCGATTGATAACCTACACCGCTCGTATCATCCCAAGGATTATGAAATGAAAGAAATCGACCGACTTGATAAGCTTTAAAAGGTAAATACTGAATAATAGAAATCGGTAAATAAGTAAATAAATAACCAATCACAAAAGCAACTCCAGAATATTGAATTGCTCTTTTAGAAAATCCTGTTGTTAATGCTAATAACCACATCATTAAGACTGTAATCATAAATGTTCCAAAGTCTGGTTGCATTAAAACAAGAATACTTACTAAAACCAACATTCCCATTGGATACATATATAATTGTTTCCAATCCCGACTATCTTTAAACTTTTTATAATAAAAAGCACTTGCCCATATTAAAATAACTTTAGCAAATTCAGACGGTTGTAAATTAAAAAAACGTAAATTAATCCAACTTTTAGCACCCTTAATTCCTGATTGAGTGAAAACGAATAAGAGTAATAAAATTAGTATTACATAGACTATCTGTAATAAGCGTTCATTAAAAAAGAATTTTTTCCCATTATTAGCAATTCCAATCGCTATAGCAATTCCTGCCACAACGAATGCAAATTGACGAATTAAAAAATATTCGGAGTTCCCTACAGAAGTTAATGAAAAATAACTACTTGCACTATAAATCATAACAAGACCAAATGCAGATAATAAAATGAATATCACCAAAATAATTTTATCTACTTGGAAGAGATTTTTTACTTTATCTTGTACTTTCAAACCAATAATCCCTCTTACTTTCTTTAAGATTGCCAGTTTTTCTCATATACATCACTATATACTTCATTTAATGCATATTCCAAATCAGCCATTAACTGATGTCCTTCATTGGCTTCCACAACTCCAATTGCGACAGCAAATTCAACTTGTTTAGAAAATCCAAATAATTGTGTATCTACCACTTCTTCAAATGCTGGACATTTAGCAATACATAAATGATTTTTTTGTTGATTAATTAATTGGTAAATTTTATTAGCATTTTCTTTTAATTGCTCAAGAGCATGATTTTGATTAATCTCTGACATTTTCTTTCTCCTTTTGAATAAAATAACTCAAAATAATTATACCACAAAGCATCGTTTTTTCTAAAGAATGATGAGAAATTAATTCAATTTAAATACTGAATGTAAAAAAGAAAAACTCCATCTAAGGTATAATGCCCTAAATGAAGTTTAATAAATTATTTCTCATTCTCTTTTGGAGGTAGCATCGATAAGCCTACTCTTCCTTTTTTCATATCAATTTCAGTAACCCAAACTGTCACAATATCACCAACTGCAACGACATCACTAGGATGCTTCACGAAACCTTTTTTCATTCTTGAGATATGAACTAAACCGTCTTGTTTAACTCCGATATCCACGAATGCTCCAAAATCGACTACATTACGAATCGTCCCTTGTAATTCCATTCCGACTTGAATATCTTCCATGGATAATACATCACTTCTTAAAATTGGGGGATCAACTTCTTCACGCGGGTCTCTTCCTGGTTTTGTTAATCCTGCAAAAATTAATTCTAAAGTTTCAATCCCTATTCCTAGTTCACTAGATAATGCCTTTTTATCTAATGCAGATAAAGCTTGTTCTACTTTTTCAGTCCCGATTTCTACTTTTGTTGCTTGAATTTTTTCTAAAATCTTTTCAGCAAATTCATAAGACTCTGGGTGAATATCTGTTCCATCAAGTGGATTTTTACCATCTACAATTCTTAAAAATCCTACTGCTTGTTCAAAGGCTTTTGGTCCTAAGCGAGGAACTTTTTTCAATTGAGAACGATTGGTGAATTTTCCATTTTCATCACGAAAGGCGACTACATTTGCGGCAGTTGTTTTAGTTAATCCAGCAATATGTTCTAATAATGCAGCACTTGCTGTATTGACATTGACCCCGACTTTGTTCACAGCTGTTTCAACCACAATATCTAGTTTTGCATCTAATTGTTTTTGACTCACATCATGTTGATATTGTCCTACTCCTACTGCTTTTGGATCGATTTTCACTAATTCTGCCAATGGATCTTGCAGGCGACGAGCAATACTTACTGCAGAACGTTCTTCTACTTGATAATCTGGAAATTCTTTTCGAGCAATCTCACTAGCAGAATAAACAGATGCTCCTGCTTCACTGACAATCGTGTAATAAATTTTACGATTCAGCCCTTTAATCTGTTCACTCACGAATGCTTCCGATTCACGGCTTGCAGTACCATTTCCAATAGCCACTAAAGTAACTTGATAATCTTCCAATAATTTCTTGAATGTCGTTCCTGCTTGAGCACGTTTAAAATCGCTTGCTCCTTGGTGAGGATAAATAACTGCTTTATCCAATACTTTCCCTGTTTCATCAATAATCGCTAGTTTACAACCAGTTCGATAAGCAGGGTCTAATCCTAAAATCACATGACCTTTCATTGGTGCTTGTAATAACAGATTTTGTAAATTTTCTCCAAAAATCTCGATAGCCTGAGTTTGGGCTTTTTCTGTTAATTCAGAACGAATTTCACGTTCAATTGCGGGTGCAATGAAACGTTTATAACTGTCCTCAATTGCAGCTTTCACATATGGAGCAGATGGAGAATTCGTATTCAAAATTTCCTTCTTCATCATTTTTTCTAACGGAATTGTTTCGTCAACTTCTAAGCTAGCTTTTAACACACCTTCTTTTTCAGCACGATTCACCGCTAAAATTCGATGTGGCACAATTGTTTTCACCAATTCTTGATAATCATAATACATTTCATATACGTGTTTTTCATCTTTTTCTTCGTCCTTCAGACTTGTCACAAGCATGGCTTTTTGAATCGTGTATTCACGAAGTAATTTTCTATAATGAGCATTATCAGAAATTTTTTCAGCAATAATTTCTAATGCTCCATTTAAGGCATCTTCTACTGTTAAAATTTCTTTTTCTTCGTTAATGAATGTTGCAGCTTTTGCTTCAACCTCTTCAGAAGTACAAGCTAATAAAAATTCAGCTAACGGTTCTAAACCTGCTTCTTTAGCAATTGTCGCTTTCGTACGTTTCTTTTGTTTAAATGGACGGTAAATATCTTCTAATGCCGTTAGTGTTTTAGCATTCATTAAGTCGGATAAAATTTCATCTGTTAATTTTTCTTGTTCATCAATTAATCGAATGACTTCATCTTTTCTTTTTTCAAAATTTACTAAATAACGATGTCTTTCTTCAATTTCACGAATTTGAACTTCATCCAAACTCCCTGTTTGATCTTTACGATAACGTGCAATAAAAGGAACTGTATTGCCATCTTCTAACAAAGCTAATACTGTATCAATTTGCTTTGGTGAATATTGATTTAATTCTTGTTTTACAATATCCAATGCACGTTGTTCAATAGTTAATTCTGTATCTGTCATAAAAACCTCCTAATCTTTTTAATCCTAACATAAAACGATACCCTTTAAAAGATTTTGTTTTGCACGAGAAAAAATACAAATAGAAAACATTTCTGAATGAACGAGGTCGCCAGCAGCCTCACTATCGCGAGTCTCATGGCTAAACTTCGAGCCTAGGTCTCGAAGTTTCCCTGTAAAAATTCCAGCTGTTCTGGATTTTTTACTTTCGCTATTCAGAAATGTTTTCTATTTATATTTTATTTTTCTAACCTCATTCTTTTTTAAAAAATTTTCTCACTTTTTTCGTATATGGAAGATGAACTTTGTCAAAGAAACTCACAATTTTCCAGATAGTGTCTGAAAATGTCAGTTGGTTACATTATTATCTTCTGCCATTGTCTATAAGCAAAGCCTATCTCTCGAACGTACTCTCATAAATTAACGTCCAATAGAAAAAACTTTGCATAGTAGCTCTAGCGATATAATCAGCAAACACTGATTATATCACGGGAAAAATTGAGACCGTAGGTCTGCTGCCTTTCCCAGCTACTATATAGCAAAGTCTAATTCATTTTCGCACTCTCATAAACATCCGTCCAAAGAAATTGACTTTTCACAGTAGCAATAGTCCTATAAGCCATACTGGCTTATAGGACAGGAAAAATTGAGACCCTAGGCTCAATTTTTAGGCATGAAACAGCAAAGCTGTTTGCTGCCGCCCTATGCTACAACAGAAAAGTCATATTTCTTCTAAATCAGTCTAAATCAAGCTGCCCTGTATACAATTGATAGTACACACCTTGTTTTTCCATTAAACTTTCATGGTTCCCACGCTCAATAATCTCACCATGATCCATTACCATAATCACATCCGCATTACGAATCGTCGATAAACGATGGGCAATTACAAACGAAGTTCTACCTTCCATCAATTGGTCCATTCCTTTACTAATCAACGCCTCCGTATGACTATCAATCGAACTAGTCGCTTCATCCAAAATTAACACTTTCGGATTTGCCACTGCCGCCCTAGCAATCGCCAATAACTGTCTTTGTCCTTGAGAAAGTCCTTCACCATCACCAGTAATCTCCGTTTGATAACCATGAGGCAAACGTTTAATAAATCCATGCGCATTCGCTAATTTCGCAGCTTTTACCACTTCATCATCTGTTGCATCTAAATTCCCATAACGAATATTATCTGCAATCGAACCCGTAAATAAATGCGTATCTTGTAATACAATCGAAATTGTTTTACGTAAATCATCTTTCTTAATTTCCGTAATTGGGATTGTATCAAACGTAATTTCTCCATTATCAATTTCATAAAAACGATTAATTAAATTTGTAATCGTAGTTTTCCCAGCACCCGTTGCACCAACAAAGGCTATTTTCAGTCCTGGTTCAGCCCAAACATTAATTTTTTTCAAAATCGGTACATCTGGAACATAACTAAAGTCCACTTCATTCAATTGAATATTCCCAACAACAGGGATTCTCTCGTCGCCTTTTACCCAATACCATTGTTTCGAATCTGTTTGATCTAAAGTCACCGTTCCTTCATCCACTTCAGATTCTTCTTTTAATATCGCAAAAATACGTTCTGCTCCAGCCATCGCTGCTAATAAAACATTTGTTTGTTGTGACATTTGTGCTAATGGTTGTGCAAACGTTCTTGAATATTGCAAGAATGAAGCTAACGCCCCAACATCCATTCCTTGGAATACAACTAAATATCCACCAACAGAAGCAGTTAAAGCATAATTGATATAACTAATATTACCTAAAATAGGAAACATAATATTTGAATTAAATTGTGCTTGATTTGCCGCTTCTCTTAATTGAGCATTTAAAGTTTCAAATTCTTTTAAGACTAATGTTTCATGATTGAATACTTTAACAACTTTTTGTCCTTCAATATGTTCTTCCACAAAACCATTCACTTGCCCTAGAACTTTTTGTTGTTCAGCAAAGAATTTACCAGAACGACCTGCTACGAATCTTACAATTGCAAACATAATGAAGACCATAATGATTAACATACCTGTTAAAATTGGAGATAAAATAATCATCATAACAAAGGTTAGCACTAATTGTAATAAAGAACTGACAATCATCAACATACTATTATTAAACGCTTGTTGAATATTTTCAAAATCATTTGTAAAGCGGGACATTAAATCTCCATGCTTATTTGTATCAAAGAAACGAATTGGCAATGTTTGAATATGGTCAAATAAATCTTTTCTCATTGTTTCAATCGTTTGTTGACCAATCGTAATCATAATTTTACCAGAAAAATAATTCGCAATCGCCCCAATGATATAAATTAACCCGATGACACCTAGCATTTTTGCTAGACCAGCAACATCTTTTGTTGCAATAAAATCATTGATCAACGGACGAATAAAGTAAGTCCCTACAATTCCTGCGGCACTTCCTAACACAACTAATAGAAGAACAGCGAAAAGACTCCACTTACTTTTCCATAAATAGCTCCATAAGTCGGCTAATGTTTGCTTTAAATTTTCAGGACGTTTTGGTCCAATTTTTTTAGCGCTCATCTACTTTCGCTCCTTCCATTTGAGTTTCATAAATTTCACGATACAATTCATTTGTTTCCATTAATGTTTCATGTGTTCCAATTCCGTTCATTTTTCCATCTTCTAACACAACAATCTTATCAGCACCTTGGATAGAAGAAATTCTTTGCGCAATAATAATAACAGTTGTATCTGGTAAATGATTAAAGAATGCTTCTCGAATTAATGAATCAGTTGAAGTATCTACCGCAGAAGTTGAATCATCTAAAATTAAAACAGCTGGTTTTCTCAACATCGCTCTTGCAATACATAAACGTTGTTTTTGTCCCCCAGAGAAATTTCTTCCTCCTTGTTCAACTTTTGTATCATATCCATCTGGCATTTCCATAATAAAATTATGAGCCTGAGCATATTTAGCTACTTGAATCATTTCTTCTTCAGTTGCATGAGGATTTCCCCATAATAAATTTTCTCGAATCGTTCCAGAAAATAGGGTATTTTTTTGAAGAACCATCGCTACTTGACTTCGTAAATCAGAAAATGCATAGTCACGAACATCTTTCCCTGCAACTCGAACAGTTCCTGCCGTAGCATCATACAATCGAGGAATTAATTGAACAAGGGATGTTTTACCAGAACCTGTTGGGCCAATTATTCCAAGAACTTGTCCACTTTTCACTGAAAAATGAATATCATTTAACACTTCTTCTTGTTGATCTTTTCCGTATGAGAAATGAACATGATCAAACTCTACATCCCCACGAGTAATTTCAGTTGGAATCACTTGCTCAGGTTCAACAATATCTACTTCTGTTTCAATGACTTCAAAAATACGATCCATTGAAGCTTTTGTCATTGTTAACATCACAAAAACAAAGGAAATCATCATTAAGGACATTAAGATTTGTGTAATATAAGAAATGAAACTAATCAATTCACCAGTCGTCATTTCTCCATGCATTACAAATTTTCCACCAAACCACATCACTGCAATCGTACAAGCATAAACGGTTAATTGCATGATAGGGTTATTCCAAACGATAACATACATCGCATGTAAAGCACGAGCTTTAAAGTTTGTATTTTCAACACCAAACTTCACTCGTTCAAAAGGTTCACGAACAAAAGATTTCACTACTCGAATTCCAATAAAGTTTTCTTGAAGAATACGGTTAATACCATCTGTTGCCTGTTGTAATAATCTAAAACGAGGAAACGCTGTTGAAATAATAAGAGCCAAGCTCACTACTAAAAATGGAACGGCTACTACAAAGACTAATGACAATTGTGCATTCAATGAAACTGCAAAGAAGAATGCAAATAAAAACATCATTGGTGCACGTGCTAAAATACGCATCGTCATAATCGCTGTATTTTGAACATTTGTCACATCACTCGTCATACGTGTAATTAAAGATGCATTAGAGAAGAAGTCCAAATTCTTAAACGAAAATTCTTGAATCTTCTTCATTTGCGCACTTCTCAACTCACTCGCAACACCGGTTCCTGCAATAGAAGCAAATTTCGCTCCTAATACCCCAGCTCCAAGAGAAATCATCGCAACAATAATCATTAAAATTCCATACCATAAAATCATAGAAGTATCTCGATTTGGAATTCCTTCGTCAATAATTTTTAACATAATAATCGGTTGCCCAACTTCGCAGACAACTTCCACTAAAATGGATAAAAATGCTAAAAATGGGAAATATTTATATTTTGAAAAATAGGGAACTATTTTCTTCAGCATATCTTCACTCCTCTTCTTATTTCATAAAAGTATTGTATCTATTCTATCAAGGCTTAGAATGTTTTTCAAACAATCCTATCAAATATTTTGTAACGGGCTTATAATTTGACATATTTATTATTCTCCTTTATTTTATATGTAGAAAGTTGTACAGGCAGAACAAGCCTTGATTGTTCCATTAGGTGAGGCAACTTTCTTTTTTATACTCTTTTTTAAACAGAGTTGTTCCCTTGATTCATCAAGGCTTTTTTTATCCGCTTTTCTTTTCCTTCAAAAAGAAATTCTTCTCTGTCTTCCTTTGGCATTTCCCAAAGTTCCTCAATGAGTTCTTTTGTTACTTCAATTTCGCTATTCTCTAACATATAAGCAGTTTCTATATCAACAAAAAAACTATTTCTAATATCATCTACATTTTCATTTACATAATTTTCTGGGCTTTCCTTAAAAGTTAGTTCACGATCATAAACAAAACATTCTACAAATTCCTCATTTTTATCATAAATCGCAATTTCTTCTAAACTACCTCTGTAATAAGCTGTTACTGTATGTTCTAAAAAATAATCAATGTTTTCAACTTTATCCTCAATATTTTTTAGATAATACAATTCCCAAACATCGTCTTGAAAATATCCCCTACCAGTATAGGAATACATTTCTTTCCATAACGGTTCTAAAAGACCATTAATTTCAAAAATGTTTGTTTCAATCTTTTCTACCCAATAATCCTAATAGGTCATCTCAGATTCGTCATATTTTCCCTCTACGGCATTTTTGAAGAGGTCTGGGTAATAATCCGTTAGATATTCAATAAGCACTTCCTCGTTACTTTCTGCCCGTCCATAATCGCTTATAAATTCCTCCCTCCATTCAAGATGAGGATCAATGAATTCTTTTGGTTCTATTACTGCAATAGATTAATTGATAGGATCATACGCTACAACTTCATTATCATTTCTTTTTTCATAAAAGGTACGTTTACGTATTCTTTCTTCTAAATTATGTACAGGACATTTTAATTCATGTAACTCTTTACTATTCTTCTGAAGTTCAATAAAATTTTCTCTTGTAATTTCAATGGGTTCAACTAATATTTCTTCTTCATTCATTTGATAACCGAAAAAGATTTTGCAACTTTAGTGAAAAAAAGATTGACAACACATCCAAACTCTTTTATATTGTTACCATGTTCAAGTTTAGGAGGTTAACAATTATGAACAAAACATATTCTTTAACATTAATCGCATTGGGAGCAGCTCTAGTGGCAGCATTGTCACCCTTTCAAATTCCTTTAGGGCCTATTCCCATTACGCTTCAAACATTAGCTATTGGATTAGTTGCTACTATCTATCGTCCAAAAGAAGCCACTCTTGCTATTTTACTTTATTTATTATTAGGTGCTATTGGACTCCCTGTTTTTGCTGGTGGAAAAGGTGGATTTCAAGCTTTCTTTGGACCGACTGCTGGTTTTCTAGTTTTCTTCCCTATTCGTGCGTTTATTACTTCGATCATTGCACAGAGAAAACAAAATGCTGTTCGTTTATTTATAGCGAATCTTTTAGGAGAAGTTGCCCTATTTATTGGTGGAGTGATTGGATTTATACTCATTACGCATGCTGATTTTTCAAAAGCTATCCATCTTGTAGTACTTCCATTTATTTTACCAGATTTGATTAAAATCACTTTCACAACAATCTTTGGATTATTATTATTAAAGAGTTTAAAAAATAAAACTTATTTCAGACATGAAGCATAATTTTTTGAGGGTAGGATGTAAAAATTCTATCCTCCTTTTTATGGTTTCTCTTTTATTCAACTTAGTAGGCACATAGAAAAACTTATGGTAAAATACAAAGCATTAGAAGAGATAAAGGAGGATAAATTGTGACAGAATTATACTATATTAGTACTCGAGATAAAAACAATCGTGTAACAGCTTCTCAAGCAATTTTAAAAGGGATTGCTGAAGATGGAGGGTTATACGTTCCAACGACAATGCCACAATTATCATTGAACTGGGAAACATTGCAACACCAATCTTATCAAGAAATTGCATTCCCTATTTTAAAAGCATTTTTAACTGATTTTTCAGATGAAGAATTAAAACATTGTATTCACTCTGCTTATGATACAACTTTTGATGATCCAGCCATTGCACCTGTAAAAAAAGTTGGCAATGCCTACATTATGGAATTATTCCATGGGCGTACTATTGCCTTTAAAGATATGGCTTTATCAATCTTACCTTATTTATTAACAACTGCCGCTAAGAAAAATCAACAAGACAAAGATATCGTCATTTTAACAGCTACTTCTGGAGACACAGGAAAAGCTGCCTTAGCAGGATTTGCAGATGTGCCACATACAAAAATTATTGTATTTTATCCAAAAGGTGGCGTAAGTACTATTCAAGAACGTCAAATGGTTACTCAAACTGGCGATAATACATTTGTTTATGGTGTTAAAGGAAACTTTGATGATGCTCAAACAATGGTGAAAAAACTATTTAATGATGCTGATTTAAATCAAACACTTGCAGAAAAAGGATTCCAACTTTCTTCTGCTAACTCAATCAATATTGGTCGTTTATGCCCACAAGTGGTGTATTATGTTTATGCTTATGCACAATTAGTAAAACAAGGAGCTCTTCAAATTGGAGAATCTATGAATGTTGTCGTTCCAACTGGAAATTTCGGTAATATTTTAGCAGCTTATTATGCAAAACAATTAGGTGTTCCAATCCAAACATTAGTCTGTGCTTCAAACGAAAATGATGTATTAGTAGACTTCTTCCACACAGGAACATACAACCGTCAAAGAAAATTTGAAGTTACAAGTTCTCCAAGTATGGATATTTTAGTATCTAGTAACTTAGAACGATTAATTTTCGAAATGACAGGAAGCAATGCTGAAGAAACAAAAGCATTGATGGATTCATTAACAAACAATGGTCACTATCATATCGAAAAAGAAGTATTACACTCATACGAAGAGTTTTATGCTGCTCGTGCTAGCCAAGAAGAAACAGCTCAAACAATCGAATCTGTTTTAACAAAAGAAAACTATTTATTAGATCCACATACAGCAGTAGCTCAATGTGCTTATACTAAATACCAACAAGAAACAAAAGACAACACTCCTACAGTTATTGTATCTACAGCAAGCCCATACAAATTCCCACAAAGTGTTGTATCGGCTGTAAAAGACTCTGATGTTACCGCTTTGAGTGATCAAGAATTAATTGATGAAGTACGTCAATTAAGCGGAGTAGAAATTCCTCAAGCAGTTACAAGTGTACTAGAAGCAGAAATCAGACATACAAGAGTACTTGAAATCTCAGAAATGAAGCAATCTGTTTATGACAGTTTAAACATTTAAAGTTAAAAAGCCCAGCCATGAAAAATATGGCTGGGTCTTTTGTTATACTGATTCTCTCCTTCCTTTTTATGATAAAACTGTTCCATCTGCTAATGTAATCGTGTATCCATTGAAATTAATAGTTCCTTTGTTTTCTAATGAAGTAACCGTTACATTCCCTGTTAGTGTCCATGTCGCCCCTTCTTCTACTGTAATCACAGCATTATTCTCAACTGCTGTACCTCCTTCTGCATTTTTTACAATTTGAATAGTTCCAGTGAAGTTTGTTCCTTTGCCCATCGTAAAGTTTAACGTAGAAACTGTATCTACTTCAATCGCTCCTGATAAAGTTTGATTATTCGTTGTTAATTCTACTTGGCCTCCATTTTGACCTGCTGTTCCCCATCCACGAGTAGCATCATTTCCTAAAACTGCTAACAGTCTTCCTGTTGTATCTAAGTTTTGAATGGTTACATCTTCTAAATGAATTTTACTGTGTGTATTTGTTACGTAAATTTGATCTCCATTTCGCCCTGTTAATGTACCACCTTTCATTGTAAATACAGATGTTCCTGTTTCTGCATCCCCTGACATTGATTGATAAATCATCACATTATGAACATTATTATCTGAAGAACTACCTTGTGTCGAACTCATATTTCCTGTTACATCCGTATTTTCCAAGTAAATAGAATTTTGCCCTTCAATTACTAAAGCTTCTGAATTTTCTGCATTTAAAGTTGCATTTTTAACACTAATATCTGCGGTTGAATAAACTGCTGGTGAATTATAACCATTTGAGGTATATGTTCCTTTATTAACAACTACTGTTCCACCACCACGGTCTGTACGAATAGCTGCTGATGAATTTCCTGCAGTTGTAACAGTTAAATTTGTCGCGTTCATTGTTCCTCCACCTGTTGTTTGAATTCCTCCTGAATTATCTTTTGTTGTTTGAATCGTAGTATTTTCTACATTAACAGTTGTCTGATTTCCATAACTGAAAATTCCATTTCCGTTTTGAGCTGAAGTTAAAATAGTCGCATCTTTAATAGAAACATTTGCTCCATCTGTTGCTAAAAATCCTGCATTCATACCATAGAAATCTCCATTTTCAGTATTTGAAGTAGCACCTGCACTTTTTTGAATAGTTACTCCATTTAACGTCACTGTTGCTCCTGTAACACGTAATGCATTTTCATCATCTCCTGTTGATTCATAGGTTTCTCCTGAAATAGTTGAATCTGTTGTTAAATTCGTTACAGCTTCTCCTTGAGTTACTTGGTCACTTCCTCCAAAGCCCTCTCCTCCTGGTTTTGCTGGTACGTTTTGTGCTGTTTGAACATTATTAGAAGTGCTATCAATTTGAGATTGAGTAGTTTGACAAGCTACTAAAATACTTGCAATTGTAATGGTTGATAATAATTGTATGATTCTTTGTCTATTCATCTTTTTTTCCTCTCTTCCCATCAACTTGTTGTTGATGATGTTATATTAATCTATCAACTTAAAATCAACTTAAAATCATCAATGAAAAAATATTTTTTAACCAAACAAAAAAGACGACACAAAGTTTTTACTTTTTGTCGTCTAAATGACTATCCCTATCTTTTTAATAATAGTTATTTAATTTTATGCTTATTCATTTTTTCTGCAAAAATATTTGTCATAATTTCTCTTAATTCTTCTCTTTCCTTTTCAGGTAAAGGGCCTTCTTGTTTAGCAACTGCATAAAGTTCTGGGTACTGTTTTGCAACTCTTGCTACTGTTCTTGTTGTTGCATGAGCTCTAACTAAAAATGGAATTTTCTTAATCCATTCGCTTGGTACTAATTCAAGAATTTTTTTTGCTGCTTCTTTATCAGTAATAACAGAAGTCGTTAATCCCGCATTAATTTGTTTTTGTTCATGTTCTGTAAAATCTTTAATATCCATTGTCATCCTCTTTTCTTCTTAATTTTTTTTACATTTTTATTGTATCAAGTTACTGCTTTATTTTCGATTCTTTGAAGCAATTTTAAATCGAATTCTATTTTGATCGACTAGCTCTGCACTCAATTGTAGCTGATTGATTTCAGCAATTTTTTGTGCAATCGATAATCCTAATCCACTACCGCCCGTTGTTCGATTTCTTGATGAATCAATTCGATAAAAGCGATCAAATAATTGTCTCGCTTGTTCATCTGTCATCGGATCTGTTTGATTGACCATAAAAAATGCTTCAGCCGTAGCTTTAATGGTGATTACCTTATCAATAACTGTATATTTAATAGCATTATCCATTAATATTCTAATCAATTCTTGTATAGAACCTTTATCAGCATTTACTACATAACTAGTTTCCCCTTGAAACTGAACAAATAATCCCTTTTCTTGTAGAATTGGAGATAAATCATCAATTATTTCCTTGGAAATTTGAACTAAGTCAACTTTTTCAACTGTAAGAGTTAATTGACTTTCATCATATCTTGCTAAAAATAACATTTGTTCTATTAAAGCATTTAAACGTTTAATTTGTCTTCGATTGCTATCAATACATCGATTTTCTGTTCCCATCATTGCTAGTAAATCATTATTAGCAGATAAAACAGCTAAAGGAGTTTTTATTTCATGACTGGCATTTGCAATAAATTGCTGTTGTTTTGTTACATTATCAACAAATGGTTGAATCGCACGTTTAGATAACAAACGAATCAATCCATAAATGCCGATTAAACAGATGAAAAAGACAAGGATTGTCACAATCATCAATCTTACAATCTGTAAAATTTCCTTTTTAGCATCTACAAATACTAACAATGTTTCTTCATTTCCCTTAGATAAACGGAAACGCAACATCTTACTCCAACCACTTTGAACATTTCCACTTATAATTTCTTGAGCTTGTTTTTTTAAGAGCTCTTCATCAACACTCACTAAATTCGTTTGATTTATTGATTGAATTTGTTGATTGGAAAATTTAACAACCGCATATCGAGTCGATAATTGATCATCTTTTTTCCATTCAGTTCCTAAAGTTATAAATTCTTCTAGAAAATTTACGGGTGGATTAGTACTAGGAGCATCTGGAAAAATTCCATTATGATCGACTAACATAGTTGCTACTCTATCTATTTGCTCTATCGTTTGTTTATAGTATATCCCATTCAGTAACATCAAAACGAACGTGAGAATAAGAGAAAAAGATAGCATGGCATTCTTTATGAAACTTTTTTGAAGTTCTTGAAACATATTTTCCTCCTACTCTTCTACTACAAGTTGATATCCTAATCCTCTTGCTGATTTTATTCCGACATTAGCTTGAATACTTGCTAATTTCTTTCGAAGAGAAGAAATATTAACCCATACAACATTAATCTCACATTCTGCATCATATCCCCAAACTTTTTCCATCATAAAATCTGTCGATAAAATTTGATTTTGATGCAACATAAAATATTCCATTAACTGAAATTCTTTATTATTTAAAGATACTTGTCCAGAAGGTGTCTCCATCAAATATTGTTCCCTTTTCAATTGAACATTTCCTAATGAAAGAATTGAACTTACAAATTGAGTTGGTCTACGTAAAAGTGATTTTACACGGACTAATAATTCCGCGGCTTCAAATGGTTTTGTTAAGTAATCGTCTGCGCCTTCTTCTAAGCCCAACACTTTATCTTCAAGTTGACTTTTAGCAGTTAACATGATTACAGGTGTTGAAATTCCTTTAGCACGTAAATTTCTTACTACTTCAACACCATTTTTTCTTGGCATCATCACATCCAAAATAATGGCATCATAAGGAGTTGTTTCCGCATAAAAAATCGCATCTTCTCCATTATCTACCACTTCTACATTATATTTTTGTAATTCAAACATTAATTTCAAAGCTTCGGCTAAATCCCATTCATCTTCAGCTATTAATATTTTCATTGTTTTCCTCTTCTATTTACGTTTTTTCTCTAGTTTATTTTCAATTATTGTTCTTTCAAAAATCCTTGTTGCTGAATTACTTCTAATAACGCTAATCTTTTTGGAGGTAATGTTTCCATTTTATCCGCCACTTGTTTGCTGAATCGATCCACTCGATTATTTAAGTCTCTTGTGTCATAGTATCCTGTAATCTCTTCATCATACGCTGCAATATCTTTTAATGGATTTTCTAATACTTGATAGTGATTTTGCATATGTATCAATTCTTTTGGTAAGCGTGGTTTTAATTGAGGTTCTTGATCTGGCCATCCTACCGCTAAACCAACTGCTGGGAATGTATATTCAGGCAATCCTAATAAATCAATAATTTGCTGAGCATCATTATGTAAGCTTCCTAAAAATACTGTTCCCATTCCTAGTGATTCAGCCGCTACTACCATATTTTGAGCAGCAATCGTTGCATCTGTTAATCCTGCAATAAAATAATCTGCTGTTCCTTGTAATTTGGCTGGTCTATCTTGCGCTTTAGTTAATTGAACATTACGATGATAATCTACTACAAATAAAAATAAATGCCCATTATTTTCAACATATGGTTGTTTTGAAATTGCAGCAAAGGCAGCTTTTAATGTTGAATCTGTAATACTAATAATCGAATAAGCTTGCATAAATTTACTCGTTGCAGTATGTCTTGCTACATCTACTAATAATTCCACTTCTTCTTTTGTTAACTCCTGCTCCTTAAATGCTCTAATGGAGCGGTGATTCAATTGTGTTTTAATCGTTTCATTCATGATGTTTACTCCTTTATAAAAATAGTGGAGTCAGCAAAGAATTTGTTTTTGCTCACTTCCACTATTTACATTATTTAAAATATTTTTTAGCTGTTTCAATTGCTTTCTCTTTTATCATCACTTCGCCATATTCTTGAACAACTTCCCAAGACACTCTAGAAAATTCACCAAATTCTCTTAAAAGAGCTACATCTGCAGTAAAATCTTCTCCTCCAAAAACATCTTGGTATACATGTAGAAAATAATAGTTACTATATCGATATAAAGATGATTTTTGAACATTATATGGATACATTTTTGCTAACTGAACAAAATCCTCAAATGAGTCAAAAAATACTGTACAATCTAGTGGCTCCAATGTTTTTTCTTTTTCAATGGGCGCCTCTACTTTTTTCTCTTTTTTTGGTTTTCCCATTCGATGTCCTAAAGAATGTTGAATCGTATCGACTAAATTTCGAACGAAACGTTCGCTATCTGCTTCAATATCTTTTTTTTCAACATATTTAGTAACATATAATTCAATACCTTCTGGATTTGGCATCACTTGGAAACTCATACCTTCAGAATCTTCAAATTGATCAATGACATCCATTTCTACTAAAATACTATGGAAAAATTCTTCTATTTCTGTAGGATTAGCTAATAATTCTGAAACAGAAGTGCCACGTTCTTGTAGATCTTCATTTTCAATTCTTACTAAAATAGTATCATCATTAATACGTTCCATTTCCATAATATTCACCTCTCTTACATTACATTTAGAAATTCATTCATTATTTTTTAAGAATAGTACTATTGTAACGAATTTTCATAAAATGTAAAGTAAAACACCTCTTCTATCATTCGTATTAACTCAATAATAAATCTACTAATTCTTCAGCAGTCACATTTCCAAAATATTTACGAACATCTATAGTCTCAAATACTCTAGAAACTGAATCTCTTTGATATTCAATTCCTGTTAATTTTTCTTCTACATCACTAATTTCTCCAAGTCCAAAGAAATCACCATTAATTTTAATTTCTTTAATATGATTTTGTTCAACATTTAAGTGGAATTCAACTTGTCCTGCTGTTGTACGTTTTGATTGTGTTAACGCAAATTTTGGATTTTTTCCATAGTTCCAATCAGGATTATTAAAATAAGTCTTTCTCAATACTTCAATTTTTTCCCAATCTTCTTCTGTTAGAACATATTCTTTAATGAGTGAAGTATCTTCCACTTCGAAAATATTTTTTAATAACACTTCTCTAAATTGTAAAATATCTAAATCTTGGAATTCTTCTGCCAAATAAGGTTTAATATTTGTCACACGTGAACGAACGGATTTAATTCCTTTTGATGCAATTTTATCAGCTTTTGGACGTAATAATTGCGGTAAAATCGTTACATCCACATCCAGCATCAATGTACCATGAGCCGTTAAACGACCATTATTTGAGTACATTGCATTTCCTGAGAATTTCTTTCCATCAATGAGTAAATCATTTCTTCCTTGAAGTTCAGCGCCAGTTGCTCCCATTTTATGTAGCGCACGAATAACAGGTTGTGTAAATTTCCCAAAATCACGGAAACTATCTCCATCATCTTCTGTAATAAAGCAGAAACAAATATTTCCCATATCATGATAAACGGCTCCACCACCAGAAAAACGTCTAACAACTTGGACTTTTAATGCATCGACTCCATCTTGATTGACTTCTTCATAAGTATTTTGATTTTTCCCAATAATAATCGCATTTTCATTGACATAAAATAACAAAATCGGCTCATCTAATTTTTTTTCATTTAATAAGAAATATTCAATTGCCAAATTTGTTGTTGCATCATAAATTTCTTTCCCATTTCTTTGATTTTTTACATAATACATGACCTAACCTCTTTTCTTATTTATTACAATTATTCTATCAAAAAAACGTTCTTAAAGAAAGTAAGCAACTTCACTTAAGAACGTTCTATAGTATATCTGATTTTCTTTTAAAAATATCTAATGTCCAGCCTCGCTCATCATGATAGATTAACTGACCAAATAAGTTATCTTTAATATACACATTTTCCATCACATGATAACGATCTTCTGCTACATATAGTGGAATCGTATATTCTAGTAAATCTTTTTTGATTCTTTCCGTTGAAAATACCATACCGACTTTAAAATACGTCACTAATTCTTTTAATAATTCTACGGGTAATTCTTTAGCGTTTTTCTCTTGATTAAAAAATAATCGTCGGTTTAAACGAGTCATTTCTTCACTCATTTTTTTCGTCAATTGTCCAGCTAATTGTCGATAAAAATCATCCATTTTGCGATAATACACTTTTGTAAATTCTTGCCCCAAATTTAAAAAGATAAAATTATTTTGTAATTTATAAAAAAACGGAGAATGTAAATGTGTATTTGCATGCGAAATATATAGTAAATCAGCAATTTCTTGAGGCGTTAGTTGATGTAAAAATTCTAACGACTCAAAATCAATCCAATTATATTCTGTTGTACCCGTTTGAACTTCTTCTAAAAATGCAATGATTTTTTTAGAATCTTTAATATAGTAAAATCCTGTATAATCATCATAAGTTGCTAATGGAGACCGTCCCTTTAATAATAATAAATTTTTAGGAACCTCGTTTTGTGTCAATACAGTTGGTTGAAAACGAATCGAACTACTTAATACATGATTCGAAATAGAATCTAAATGTACATAAATTGATTGCATCACAAAACTCCTCCCTTATACTTATTCCACATTACTATTATAGGGGAAATATCCCATTTTATGTATATTTATTTCGTTACAAATTTCATGTGAAAGCTTTTTCTTTGTAACAAAATTGAAATAAAGACAATCGAAGCCTTTCTTAATAAAACTTCAACTGTCTTTAATCCTACATTTCTCTTAAACGTTTAATTCGATTACTTGTTGCTGGATGCGTTGCAAACCAAGAATCTTTTTCCTCATTTCCCTTTTTAAAAGGATTTGCTATATATAATGCTGCACTTTGAGGATCTGCTTCTTCCATTGCTGGAGCTTGAGAAATTTTTTCCAATGCTGAAATCAATCCCTGAGGATTTCGAGTAAATTCTACTGCTGTTGCATCTGCTAAATATTCACGATTTCTTGAAATTGCTAACTGTAAAATGGTAGACATAAATGGTCCTAATATCATTGCTAAAATAGAAATCACCATCATAATCACTGCAAGTCCATTTTCATCATCTTTTGAACGTCTAGAAGAACGCCCCCAAAACATCATTCGACTACCAAATTGCACTAAAATAGCAATCACCGCGCCAAGTGCAATCGCAATAGTTTGTAATCTTACATCATAATTTCGAATATGAGCAAATTCATGAGCTAAAACTCCTTCTAATTCCTCACGATTCAAACGTTGTAATAAACCTGTTGTTACAGCAACAGCTGCTTTTTCAGGAGAACTTCCAGTTGCAAATGCATTCGGAGAGTCATCGTCAATCACAAATATTCTTGGTCTTGGAACTTTTGCAATCATTGCCATATCTTCAACAATATGCCACAATTGAGGTGCTTGTTCGTATTCCGTTACTTCAGTCGCATGATTTAATCGCATCACAACATCTGTTGATTGACTAATCATCATCATTGTATATAATCCACCTGCAACTAAAGCTATTACCATTCCTGCAACAGCATTATCCATTACTGTATAACCTAATCCAATACCTACAAGTAAAAATAAAATTAGATATAATCCTACTACCAACCACGTTTTCCTTTTATTGGCAGCAATTTGTTCATACATCATTTTCATCACCTACGGTCAATTTTAGAATTGAACTTTTGGAACTGCACGCTCTTCCGCTGGAATTTCTAACATTTGTTCTTTTGTAAACCCTCCAAAATTCGCAATAATATTATTTGGAATCATTTGAATTTTAATGTTATATTGAGCCACGCTTGAATTATATAATTGACGAGAATACGCAATTTTATTTTCTGTATTTGTTAATTCTTCTTGAAGTTTAATAAAGTTTGTATTTGCTTTTAAATCAGGATAGCTTTCTGAAAGCGCAAAAATTGTTTTTAATGTTCCACTTAATTGATTTGAAACATCCATTTTTTCTTGAACAGAAGCATCGCTTCCCATATTTGTTAATTGATTTCTCATTGCGATTACTTGAGAAAGTGTTTCTTGTTCATGTTTAGCATAACCTTTGACCGTTTCTACTAAATTAGGTATTAAATCATTTCTTCTCCCTAATTGAACATCAATTTGAGCTGCTGCTTCGCCTACCCAGTTTTTTAATTTTACAATACCATTATATGCAGACACAGCCCAAATAATGACTACTGCAATAATTCCTAAAATAATCCATAATGTCATATTGACACACTCCTTTATATTTTATACAGTTAATTGTAACAAATCATTTTAGTTTTGCAAACTATTATCGATTAATTGAGTTTATTCTACCATATTTACTACAACTTACCTCATACTTTAGACCTAAATTTGGAGGAAAACATGTCACTGATTCAACAAGCTTTTACAAAAATACTATTAGATTCTACTACACCTATCCATCATCAATGGATTATTGGAGACCTACCTAAGAGTTATTTACAATGGATTCAACATGAAGGGGCGGGATACTTTCTTCATTCGAAAATATCTACAATTGAACCTACTCGTTTTGGATTAGACTATACTCTATTAAATGGCATTGCAGGTTTAGAAAAGGGAAATTGGATTAGTTTATTGGATGACTGTTTTTCCCCTGAAGAAACAGGTCTGCCCGATTACTTTATTCCATTTTTTAAAGACGAATCTGTTTACTACTGTTTTGATTATCTTGAAAAAGGAAAAGAACCTAGCATTCGCCTCATAGATGTAGAGATGGATCAATGGTTAACGATTGCTTCTTCGTTTGAGGATTTAATCGATTCTCTGAAACCCCATATTGAAATTGTATCATTCGACTATCGACATTGGATGAGCATTCATACTCGCAGACAACAATTAGGATTATTCCATCCAGAAAATTTTCAAACACTATTAGAAATTCAAGAGGAAGAAGATTTTAATAGCTATATTTACTGGATTGCTAAAGGCTTAGAACAACATTCACCAATCTCTTCTATTGCACAAGAAGCACTCGATTTTTTATTGGAATACCGAAAACAAGAATTAAAAAACTCCCCAGCATACAAACTAATTCAACAGAATTAAATGAATAATGGACAAACAAAAAACAAGACTTGCATTGTGGCAAGTCTTGTTTTTTACATAGAGATGAATACAAGTAATACTTTTTATAGTAGTACCAATGAAACCAAAGGTTTGCTGGCGTCGCTTACTACTATACTAGAAAGTCTAAATCCTATACGCTCTCTCATAAATACACGTCCAAAAAGTAAGACTTTCTATAGTAGTACAAGTGATAAAAACTGCACTGCAGATTTTATCACAAGAAAAATTGAGACCTTAGGCTCAATTTTTAGCAATGAGACTCGCTTTTGCGAGGCTGCTTGCGTCTTCTACTACTATGACAGAAAGTCTATACGTAAATTATAAAGAGTCGTCGATTAAAAACCCCAATTTTCTCAAAGCTCTTTCAATCTCATCTAAATCTTGCTTCGTATCAGCTTCCACTAAATGATAATGAACTCCATCAGTAATCTCAGACAAAGGGCGAAACTTCGTTTTCTCCACTTGCTTCATAAAATGAACAATATCTCTACGACAAGTCATTTTCAATAATGTTTGAATTTCCCCATAAACAGGATGATCCACTAACACTGTTTTTACTCTTCCACCATTATCCACAATAGCAACTAACTCATCTTCAATATCATCAATCGTATGTTTCACTTTAAACAGACGATGCATTTGTTGCGGTTGCTTAGAAGCAGAATGAATATAACCTCGATTCGTTGAAATAATTTCTTCCCCATCTGCACGTAAAATGGCAATATCCTGAACAATAATTTGTCTTGTCACATGAAAATGATCCGCTAATTGCTGTCCGTTAATCGCTGATGAAGATTCTTTTAATAAAGTCAATAATTTCTTTCGACGTGTAATGGTCACTATTAACCCTCTCTCTTATGGATTTTCTTTAATGAACGATAAATACCAATCGCTACTACATAGTCTACCATACTATGAATAATCGTACCAACCCCCACTAAGACAAATAAGACATACAATAATTTTTGAAGATCTTGACCTGTCACACTATAAAAGACAAAGCATACAAAAACTTCACCAATGGCATGAATAATTGCTAAAACAATATTAAAAATCCATGAAGATTTTTTATTTTCTAATATATTGGGGAACTTTCTCAAATAAAGAGCCCCTAAAGTTCCAAATAAAATATGAGAAAATGCTCGCAAAACAATAATAAATGGGAATCCTGCTAGGAAGAAACCAATGGTAGAACCTAATACAACAAATACCGTCATCCATGGAGAAAGAAACATCGCAATAAAAATAGCTACGTGACTTCCTAAAGTATATGATGCCGGTGGAATGACAATTTTAAATGGCATTATAATTGGAACCACAATCGCAATTGCTGTTAGTAAAGCTGTTAACGTTAAAAATCTATTCTTTTTCATTGAATATATCCCCTTTTCTACTGTATATACAGTAGTGTATACTATAACTTTACAGAATTCAATGTTTTTTTATGAAAATGATAGAATTTTTTCATAAAAAATGAAAAAAGACTTCCCGAAGTAGCTCACGCCCATTTACGTTCACTTTGCTACTTCAGAGAAGTCTTACTTTTATTCGTATTCTTATAAATAAACGACCAAATAAACAGACTTCTTGCTGGAAAAATTGAGACCCTAGGCTCAATTTTTAGCAATGAGACTCGCCTTCGCAAGGCTGCTTGCGTCCCCTCTGCTACTTCAGAGAAGTCTAGTTTATATATGTTACAATTACATCATACCCATTCCTGGATCCATTCCAGGAATTGCTGGTGCAGCTGGGATTGGTTTATCTGCTACAACTGCTTCTGTTGTTAATAATAAAGCAGATACAGATGCTGCATTTTGTAAAGCTGAACGAGTCACTTTAGTAGGATCTACAATTCCTGCTTCAATCATATTTACCCATTCATCACTCGCTGCATTATATCCAATTCCTAACTCTTGAGCTTTCAAATGAGCTACAATTACAGAACCTTCTAATCCTGCATTTGTTGCAATTTGACGAAGTGGTTCTTCTAATGAACGAGAAACAATTTTTGCTCCTGTTGCTTCGTCACCTTCTAATTCTAAAGCATCTACTGTTTTTTGAACATTCACTAGTGCAGTTCCACCACCAGAAACGATTCCTTCTTCAACAGCAGCACGTGTTGCATTTAAAGCATCTTCAATACGTAATTTTTTCTCTTTTAATTCTGTTTCAGTTGCAGCACCTACTTTAATAACAGCTACTCCTCCTGATAATTTTGCTAAACGTTCTTGTAATTTTTCACGATCAAAATCACTTGTTGTATCTTGTGCTTGAGAACGAATTAAAGCTACACGATTCGCAATTAATTCTTTTGAACCTGCTCCTTCAACAATTGTTGTATTATCTTTAGAAACGACTACTTTTCCAGCTGTACCTAATTGTGCTAAAGTAGCATCTTTTAATTCTAACCCTAAATCTTCTGTAATGACTTGAGCACCTGTCAATACCGCAATATCTTCTAACATTGCTTTACGACGGTCACCAAATCCTGGAGCTTTAACAGCAACTACATTAAATGTTCCACGTAATTTATTTAATACTAATGTTGGTAATGCTTCTCCATCTACATCATCCGCAATAATTAATAATGCACGACCTTGTTGAACGATTTGCTCTAATAATGGAATAAGTTCTTGAATATTAGAAACTTTTTTATCTGTAATTAAAATAAACGGATTATCTAAATGAGCAACCATTTTATCATTATCTGTTACCATATATTGAGATAAGTATCCACGGTCAAATTGCATTCCTTCTACAACATCTAATTCCGTTTCAATTCCTTTTGATTCTTCAATTGTAATGACACCATCGTTGCCTACTTTTTCCATTGCTTCTGCAATTAAACTACCAACTTCTTGAGAACCTGAAGAAATAGCCGCTACTTGCGCAATCGCTTCTTTTGATTCTACAGGACGAGAAATTTTGTGTAATTCTTCTACAGCAGCACGTGTTGCTATTTCAATCCCACGACGAATGCCTACTGGGTTTGCCCCTGCAGTAACATTTTTTAAACCTTCACGAACAATTGCTTGAGTTAATACTGTTGCAGTTGTTGTTCCATCCCCAGCAATATCATTCGTTTTAGAAGCTACTTCTGACACCAATTTAGCTCCCATATTTTCAAAATGATCTTCCA
>ERZ772906.16-NODE-16-length-98162-cov-5.878204_pt1 | contig 98162 bp, 98 predicted proteins | sample MGYA00511338_ERZ772906 | MGnify/ENA primary metagenome ERZ772906 (study PRJEB29015, sample SAMEA2738076) | human oral metagenome | biome: human oral; feature: human-associated habitat; material: saliva | place: China | collected 2212 ... | reverse complement strand
ACATGTGTGTTGTTATCAACCACAAAATAAATATTTACGTATGAATAAGAATCAAGAACTTGTCGAGAAATTCCTAGCAGGGAACCTAGAAGGAACTCGAACCTTTGAGCGCTTCACCTCCGAGAATGAAGAGGAAATCAAGAGAGCAGAGGATGAACGAGATGAGTGTAAAGAGTACCTGGAGAGGTTCTTTCAAGGCCACCAAGGAATGGTTGACATCCATTCTCGTCCTGAGGAAGTGTTTCTGACCAGGAAGCGCTGTCTTCAAGAGAGTCTCGAATGGAGCAAGCAGTCCTATACCCAAGTATGCTCTATTGGTATAGAGTCAGGAGTACTTCGCTGTCAGGTCCCTATAAAGGATAAAATTTGTCAGAATATTGCTGCTATCGCAGTTCCTGGGAGTACCCTCTTCTTCACAGAGAAGTCCTTCGCTATTCCTGAGGAATTTATGGGGAAGGATCCTCTCAAATGCGAAGCATTTGCAGACTGGGTCATTCAGACTATGATCATGCAAGGTAACATCTTCGTGCGGATTGTCCTTGAGGATGAACTCAACAGCTAGCAATTAGAGGTCTACCTCTAAACGCTATGAAAAATGATCTCTATAGGAACTCTATAGAGATCGTTTTTGTATTGATTATTATTTAATATCTAATATAAGAGTGCTCTCAAAAAAACAAAAAAAGCCTGATTCCCTCAAGAGGTAAATTCTACTTTCTTTATTCTTTGATGATGACTCTATTTTGTGTCTGACTTCCTAGATCGATTTCGTAGATGCCAGCAAAGTTTTTATAGTTATTTTTGAGCCAAAGATATTTTTGGAGCTGATAGTCAAGGTTATCTCTATGCAGATAGATCGTTTTCCCATTTTCAAAGACGATAAAGTTTGGAGATCCAGCCAGATAGACAAATCTCTCAATATTCGTAAAGGTCTGTTTGATCTTTGGAATATTTTGCTCATATCGTTCAAAGTTTACCTCATAGAAAAATCCTGATAAACTCTCCGTTCCACTTAGATAGGCAGGGGTGTCTATAGTTACTCCTGTTTGAGCTAATGCTCGTCAGCTTTGGAGTTCTTCGGTATTTTTCCCATTCCAAACTCCCCAAAATTTCTCTCCTATCTTTACACGAAATTTAGGATAATCAAAAGTGAAATCTACCTTGATAGATTGTGGGCTCTGATATTCAATCTTCATATTGCGGACAAAAGGGTATTGCTCTTGGATTTTTGAAAGGATTTTCCCCTTTTCTCCAAGTTGGATCGTGTTGAGGTATTGTCCTCTGAGGTATTTTGAAGTGAGGACAAAGAGTTCTGTATTTTCGTATTGAGCTCTAGTTTCTGGGCTATAGGTGATGTTTTGGATAAGGTAGTTGGGGTTGTACCAAGTTCCTTTTAGAAAAAAAAGTCCAAGTAAGATCAAAATAATACTTACGATAACCCATCCTGCATAACTCTTGGCAACCAAGAGGAGAAATCAGTTTTTTTGGATGGTATTAGCTCTTTTGCTTCAGATGATTCTTCCCGCAGAAAAAGAAGGAGTCGAAGACTTCTTTTTGACAAAGGGTCTTGGTTGGACGAGTCCTCTTGCCATCTACGAGAAAAAGAAATAAAAACCTGAAAACAAAGATACGAAAATCCTTCCGCTTTGCAATCTGAATAAGTAGTTTTTATAATAAGAAGTAGGAAAAAAAGTTTTTGTCAATAAAATTCTCCTCTAAAATAAAAAAATCCCATATAAAAAATGGTTTAAACATAAAAAATCAGGATTTTTTCTCCTTTTTTAGTATAATAAGATATAATTTATTCAGAATACTATCATTTTTCGATGGATCAAAAATCTGTTCAAAAGGTAAAAAGTCTTTCTTGGCTCAAAAAAAAACTTCCTCCAAAATTGGGAAGTATTCTTTTTCGAATTAGAGTAATTGGAGGAATTTTTGTTGTATTTTGGGTGGGATTTTTGTTTTTAGAAAGTAAGTATGGTATTAGCAAGCACCTTGCTACTTCTGTAAATTCTGTACTTTCAACAAATCTTTCTGGAGAACAGGAAATTTGAGTTCAAACTACTGATTTTCTTGAAAATACCCAAAGCTGATCTTTTTCTGCAGATAAGCTCGAAACTCTAGGATCACTTAAGGAAAAGATTGTTCTTCTAGAAAAACTCTATACTCAGAATCCTACTGAGGAAATAAAACTCTTGCTTATCAATACTTATCAGCTTAATCATCAGTATATCCAAGCTAGAAAGCTTTTTTATACCCTCACTCCAGAGCAAAAAAAGAAGCTTCCTCTTGCTTCAGAGTTTTTGATATTTTTGCAAAGTTTTTCTCAGTCTTCAGCTAGTGAATATCAGCATCTCAAAGAGTTGTTTGATATATCTGTCAAACAGGGCTATCTCAGTGGAGAAGAGGTAAGCTATTATCAGTCTGCTCTCGAACTTTCTGAGGGAAATTATCAAAAAGCAAAAAATCTGATTGCAGAGCTCGTTTCTCCTCAATATCAGGATTACAAAACGAGTATCATGACCGCATTTAAGCAGTACGAATCATTGCAAGATATTCCGAGCTATTATCAAGAGGGATTGATTGCGCTACAGCTCATGAATCATGGATTTTTTGGACTTGCCAAGAAAATTGCACTTCCTCTCCTCAATCAGCATCCTTCCTATATTTTGCCTTATCAGGTACTTGCAAATGCTGATTTTGAGCTCGGAAGAAGGGATTCAGCACTCGTTTATTTCCAGCAGTTGCTCAAGCTTGACTATCAGCAAAAAAACAACTATCTTTATCATTTGTGAGTGCTTAGTTATGAGGTTGGAGATTATTCACAGGCAGTGATGTTTTTCTCTCAGATAACAGATCAAAAGCTGACTTTGGATGGAGATAGGTATCTAGTGCTCAGTTATCTTGCACTCCAGCAGGAGCAAAAGGCGCTTATCAGTTGGCAAAGGCTCATAGGCTATACCGAACTTCAAAAATCTGACTTTTATACTTTTTTTCAGGAAGCTTTTTGGAAGCCGTATCGTGAGTGAAAAGCATCTTCTTATCTCGCAAAAGATCCAAAACTGGTCAAAACCTATCTCGCTCAGTGTAAAAAATTGCTTGCTGAGAAGGATCAGGTAGTCTGCCAGTATGGAGAACTGGGATATGCGATGCATACAGGAAAGACAAAGTCAGACTTTTTTGCACAAGCACATCGCCGAGCAAGGCTCTATCAACTTGCAGAATTTTATCAATTGCAATGAGAGATTTTTGCAGAGAAGTGACATACCAACTATGCACAGGAAAATTATTTACAAGCACTTAAACTTGTAGACGCTCAATCTGAGCGTGAATATCTCAAATCACTTATTCTCAAGCTCTCTAGTGAGGAATAATACATACCGCACCTATTAAGTCCTCATGACAGAAACTTCTTACTTCATATTGTTGATTGTTCAGCTCTAGGAAAAGAATCTTATCAAAATGCACCTGGCAAGATTGCTCTAAGGTGTTTTTTACTTTTACGAGTTGGATATTCCAGATCTGGTCTAGATTTTCTGTGTTGATCGCTTTGAGGAGAGATTCTTTTGCAGTCCAGAGGCGATAAAAATTTTCCCAACTTTCTCCTCAGAGAAGCTTGAGTTCCTTAGATCGTTTATCAAGAAGTGATGCAGATCTTGGCTTGACTTGTTCAATATCTACTCAAATCTTTTCTTCTGAAAATGCAAGGAATAGCCATTTACCACTATAAGAAGCAGAAAAAAAGTCTGATTTTTTCCCATGATTTTTCTCTATTTGTTCAAGGAGGACTCAATCATTCTCTCAGAGCTGATAATGGTCAATTAGAATCTGATTTTTGGCCTGTTTGTGGAGAGTGTAAGGGGAGCTTGGTTTTTTCCCTATTGTTTTATCAAACTTTCTCAAAAAAAGATCCATCTTAGCCTATTTCAATATAAAAATTGCCTTCAGTTTGGTGAAAAGAGGTTATTTTTCAAGGGAATATGAGTGGAAATATTGAGCGCTTTTAAAATAAAAAACTCCTCAAATTTTTGACAAAATACTTTGTGCTGAGTATAATAGAGATGAAAATTTTATCCCATTATGCTTTGGATATGAATCAAAAAACAAAAATCTCAACAAAATTTCCTCGATCAAAAGTCGGGGTAGCTACAGCGGTCCTTTCTCTCGGAGGTGTGCTTGTTTATAGTGTGGGGATGATCAATCCTCTCTATGCTTCTCAAAGAACAAATTTAGAGGTAAATGGAGTGCAAAATAGAGTTCAGTATCTCAATACTCTTATTGTCACTGGAGAAACCAATGGAGTAAAGCTGCAATATGATAAAGACTCTGTACAGGCTCTAGGATCTCTCAATATGCAAAATCTCGTTGTAGGAAAAGGGAACAGTTCGAGTACAAGTTCTGTAGTTTTTGGAGGAACAAACAACGCAAATAACGGAGAAAATTCATTTATTGCATGAGGAGAAGGGGTTAGCGTAGACTCTTCTGCCCAAAATGTTGCGGTGATTTCTTCTCAAGGAGCAAATGTAAATGCTTCTAATACTATAGTTATGCATGGAAATAATATTAATACCTCACAAGGAAGCCATATTATGGTCTTGAATGCAGAAAACAAAACTATCAATGGAAACTATGTAACGGTTTTGGGGAACTCTTCGGCTTCTGCAGATAGAACTCTTGTTCTCGGAGATAATATAGTAAATAAAAAGTCAAATACTTTCGTCTTTAATGGGAAAGATGGAGAATTTATTCCTGCTCAGGATTCAGCTTTTTATGCTAATTCAAAGGTTGCTATCAATGCAGATACTGCAAAAGCACAGCTTGATGTCAATGGAGGTGCAATGATTGGGATAAGGGAAGATTTTCCAGTTCCAAACTGAAATTATGAAGGAACTATTGCTCGTTTTGCCAGAGGTCATGAAATTGGACTCTGTGCGCTAGATGGAAAAAATAATCAGCGAATCCCTCTTTCAGAATCAGCAAGAAAATTCTGACTCTGTACAAAGACTCAGCATGAAGGCCTTCCAAGAAATGCAGTAACAAATGATAGAGATGAAAATCTCCCAGATGTTTGGAATCAACAAACAGGAAGATGGCAAAAGGGGCTCTGGGTGTATGGATCTAAAAACAAGAAAGGACACTTTCTCTGTGCTGATGGATTTGTCCCAGATAATTCAGACCCTATTGGAAAAACTGGCGTAAAGTGTATCGCATGTGAGTGAGCAAAATCAGGAGATCTCAACTGTGGAGAAAAAAAGAAAGTAGAGGAAACTACTCCAAGCTGTCCACAAGAAGCACCGTATAATAAGACTTCTAAAAAATGTGAAGGGAGTAGGGAAACTACTTGTACCGTCTTTCCTGGGAAACAGGGAACATATACCCCAAATAAAACTATAGAAGAGTTTGATGGGACTAAGTGGGTAGTAAAGCAGAAATGTCAGCTTACTTGTCCTACTGGATATCTAAAGAAGACAGATTCCACTACACAAACTGAATACTGTGAAAAAACAGGGAAAACATTAAGAATTAGATTTATGTATCCAAATGAATGAAGATATACTGACTATTTCAGAGGAATGCAATTAGTGCCACATAACCCCCCTAGATCTATCCGATGAAGTACGACTAATAGTATTCTAAAAACTGCGACAGAAAAACTTGAAATAGCAGTATGAACCAAAGATGAGGTAAGAGTAAATGTATGAGATCCTTATTTAGAATTAAATATGCCATTTACCCGAACTAGTGATTCTTTGTATTTTGTCCTTGCGGTAGGTGAAACTTTAGAATCTGAACACGCTACAGAAAAAATAAGACTATACAATCTTACGAAAAATAGTAATAGACTTCTTGATGAGGCATATCCAAGATATCGTAGCTGTGATACTAGGGTTTCAGAGTGTAGGCATTCTCGTGGAGGAACCGCCTATATTCAAGGATCCTTCTCAAAAGATGTGGTTGGAGACGCAGATTTGATTGACCTTGTATATTATATTGGGGAAGCACAGGGATATACCCCTCCAATAAATTCAACACAATGACCTATACCTATGAAATTTATACAACATACACATGCACCGAGTGGTAATGAATGTAAAGGTGTAGCAGTAGGTCTATATCAGGTATGTTTAACGGAAAATTGGAAACGTGAATTCTGAATCTCAAAATGGCCAATTTATAGTAATGTGAGAGATAACTTCTTCGATATGCATAATCCTAGAGATTCAAGACCTATTTCTATCTATATAAAGGAAAGTATGAGCTTTTGAAGCGCACAAAAAGACTTATATTTTTATACAGATGCTGGCTTTACGCAGAAAGCTCCAAGATGATATTATTATCTTAATGCAGAATATGCAGGATTTGCTAGTGATTATCCTGACTTATATGCTAGTGGTGTGAAAGGAGTATATGTTGATGAGACAGGAAAAGTAAAAACTTGGGTATGAGAGAAACCATTTGAGGTGGTGTATGGTAAATATTATTTCTAATGACCAACGCTGTTACTCAAATAAGATATTCAAAGAAAATTAAAAACTCTGATTTAATTCAGAGTTTTTTTAAATTATTAACCAATAATTCTACCTGAGAAACATGTCTTGCAAATAGTATCTCTATCATTGATATTTTGTATGATGATTCCTTTTTAAGGGACTGGGAGGAGATAAAAGTAGTGAATCCTCTTGAATTATTAGTTGAAATCTTTATTATCCTTGCAAACAAATATTAATAAAATATACATATGAGAAAAACAAGGTCTGGAATAGAGTCTTTTGTTATTGGAGGGCTCTTGGTGCTATTTGCGATAGTGCTGTTTGTTTTTGCAGCAGTATTGTTGCTAATTGCTCCAGTGTTATTGCTATTTGCCATACTGTTCACCACAGTGGCAAGCTTATTTTTCGGGAGCCTTTACCTGGGAACATTGGTAGCCAAATATACTCGTTTGGCCTACCGAAGAATAGTTGCTTAGGAAAAAACGCAATCCAAAAGTCATAGGGCGAACTTGCTTCTATGACTTTTCTTATATAAAAAAAAGAGAAGTCTGACTTTACTTCTCTTTCTTATTTTTGAGATCGGACTACTCTTTGTTCTCCATTGACTTCTTTGATTTCTTGGAGCTTTACGAGGATTTTATCTCCGATATTATAGTACTTTTTCCAGTCAATTCCATCAGGAGCTTGGATAAGCTTTTTATGCAAGAGTCATTCTACTCCTTTTACGGTTACAAAGATTCCATAGTTGTAAATTAGTTTTACATAACCTTCGTATTCTTCTCCAATTTTGAGCTGAGAGAGGTCAAAGGTCCTACGAGGTCAGGCTTTTGGAGCTTTTTTTATTTCTTGAGGAGTGGATGGTGAATTAGGAGAGTCTGTCTCTGATTTCGTATTCTTTTCCTCAAGGAGTTCAATATTTGGAATGATCTTCATAAAATCAGTCGTCTCAGGATCAAGTCCTGCTTTGAGATAGAGTTCTTTGATTTGTTTTTCTACTTCTTCTGCAGATCCGACCCAGATAGTTAGAGGTTTTTTATTGCTTCCTATCTCTGTCATGTGCTGCCAGATATCTACAAAAAATTCTAGCTGAGTATTGGGATTGAGCTTCACAACTCTTCCTTTAGGAACTTGTAGCTTTGCAACATATTCAATAGCCTTAGGCTTTTCGTATCGCACGAGCTTGTGATTTCCTTGTTCAACATCTACGATCATTGCATCAGCAGGCTGCTCATCGATAAAGACTTCAGACATCAAGCCGATATTTTGTTCAACAGTAAGATCGTTAAGATCTTGGACTTGTTTTGGAGTGAGTCCAAGTCATTCGAGTCTGGCTTTTTCTGCTATTTTTTCTTTGGCAGAGAAAGATTTTTTATTCCATGCATTCATGAGTTTTTCAAGTTTTCCTCTTTCCATAGCATATCTTTGACGAGATTGTTTACGTACCTTTTCGATAAAGTCTGGATCTCCATCAGTTTGAAATGGAGGCAATGTCTTCATAGAAAAAGGATCCGAGCTGACTCCCTCTACCATGAGTCTGGTATATGCAGTAAATTTTGGCAGAGAAATCATATCATTTACTGACACAATCTCCTTAAATTGTGAAGTCATCACAGAGGCATCGTCATACCCAAGAGTAAAAGAAAAGATGGTTCCTACATTTCCAAAGATAGCATCTTTGATCGTCTCATCCAGCTGTGAGGTATACTGATTGGCTACAATAAGAGAGAGCTTATACTTTCTGGCTTCTGAGAGAATAGTCGCAAACGATTTTGTCGCAAAGTTTTGAAACTCATCGATATAGAGGTAGAATGGTTTTCTTAGGTGTTTTGCCATGTCAGCTCTTCCCATCGCATCGATCTGAATCTTGGTTACCATGAGAGAACCGATCATATTTGCATTGTCTTCTCCAATCTTTCCCTTTGAGAGGTTTACGAGAACGATTTTTCACTCATCCATTGCTTTTCTGATAGAAAGTTTACTTCTTGGTTGTCCAAAAATATTTCTTACCAAACGAGAAGAAAGAAACTGACCTACTTTATTGGTAATCGGTCAGACCGCTTCTTCTCTTTGTTTATCTTGCCATTTATTAAATTCATTGTGCCAAAACTTGAGCAAGAGCGGATCTTTTACATTGCTAATAACTTCATCACGAAATTCCTTGTCTGTCAACACTCTCAAAATATGCATGAGCGTTGCATTTGGGTAGTCGATGATAGAGAGTACGACATTTCTCAGAATATATTCCAGTCTTGGTCCCCATGAGTTTTCAAAGAGTTTCTGGAAGGTCGCAACCACTCCAGAGGCAAGCTTGTTTTTTTCTGTTTCGTTGTCCGCTTGCAAAAGGTTGAATCCAATCGGATATTCCGCATCTCAGACATCAAAAAGGATCACGTCATTGATGCGGTTTGGTGGGATATACTCAAGCAAATCATCTACGAGTTCTCCATGAGGATCCAAGAGGCAGAGTCCATTTCCGGCTCTCATATCAGAGATGATCATATTGTTGATAAAGGTTGATTTTCCAGTACCGGTTTTCCCTACAATATAGATGTGTCTAAATTTATCTTCTTCACGAATTCAAAATCTGATTTTTTGTCCTCTATAATCGGTATCCCCGATCAGAGTAAGTTCTCTTTCAGGGGTGTTCTCAGGCGTAGGAATAAGCGTTGGGTAAGGGAGTTTTCTATATACGGTATATTCCAGTCCTTTGACAAAGTTATTCTTCGTTGGAAGGTGGAAAAGGTTGATTACTTGAGAAAAATTCACTGGTGTCCAGACTGCTTTCTCTTTCTTTTCCCAGCTTCCTTTTGCCAAAAAAGGAGCAAAAACTGATCCCAAGGTCGTTCCTACGCTTTCTTTTACATAAGGATCATTTCCCTGAATCTGCCATCGCATATTCATAAACAAATTGACTTCCGCCTTCTTTTCTTCAGGCTTTTCTTCCTCTTTTTTGCCACTATTTCGCATATAAGAGATTACTTTCTTGGCTCCATTGAGAAACTTGGTCAGATCATCTTCCTCAATTTTGAAGGTATATTCAAAACAGATCTTTAAAACTGAATCCTTATCTACATTTTGAAATACCGCAAAGATTTCATTCATCGGATCTAGGTAGGAGCCATCTCTGGTAAATTCCTCTTTGGTCTTGAGGAGTCCTCCCTCAGAAATTCCGAGGAATTTTCTTCCCTCTCCTAGTGGGATTTTTCCTACTTCAATAAGGTCAGAAGTTGTAAAAGTGGTGTAGAAAGTATTTTTAAAATAAGACTGAAAATCTCTTGGTAGTTTGACAAAAAGCTTGATCTCAGCCATATTTCCCATGATCATAAAGCTGATTTTTTTAGTTTTGAGAGAAATAAGGTTTTTGATAACCTTTTCCCAGTATCCCACCCCAAGATCATTGTCCTTAAAAGGTTTGATCTGATAATATACATATTGAGAGAGCTGTTGGCTCATAGCGCGTATTATCATAAATAAACTTCCCTTCTATTATATCCAAAAAATCCAAAAAAACAAGAAAAGTCTGATTTTTTTCGTCTTGTCAAGTCAGGATTTTGTTTTACCCTTTTATCGGTGCAAGCGGAGAGTGTTTTTCTTGATTTCCTTGATCATTTCCCTCTTGTCACAAACTCTTTCAAAAATCTCTAAACTTCCTCCAAAATCAGGCTTACAGTTTTTTTCTTGCAAATGCAGAATGAAATCATATAGTAGGAGTGAATTTTTTACAATCTAAAATAAAACCCATGAAGCTCGATGGAAAAAGTATACAAATTGCAATGATGCATTTGGTCGAAGAATATAAGCTCGATCCTTATCAAGTACTAGAGGTAATTAGAAATGGAATCAAATCTGGATTCAAGAGAGATTATCCTGAGTTTAGAAAAGCAGAAATCCTCGTAAACATCGAAAATGATGGAACGGTAAGTATCTATAAGGCACTACTTGTGGTAGATGAGATTGAAAATGAGGATACCCAAATCAAGCTTGCAGATGCGCAAAAAGAAAGAGCTGATATTGAAGTTGGAGAGCAGATGCTTATCAATATTACCCCAGACAAACTTGAGCTTTCAAGAGTTGCTGCTCAGGTTGCAGCTCAAACCATCAAACAAGGAATCAAAAATATCGAAAGAGAAAAATTTTATGATAAATTTCAAGATAAGGAAGGAGCTTTGCTCAAGGCAAAAGTGCTTAGAATTCATGAAGATAGTATTATCCTTGATATTGAGGGGACAAATGTGGTTCTTCCATCAGAAAGCCAAGTTCCAAACAAGCTTTATGAACAGGGGGAAGAGATCTTCGTATTTCTCAAAAAAATCGGAAAAGATGCAGGAGGAGTACTCTTGGATATTACTCAATCCTCACCTGAGTATGTAGAAGCACTTTTGAGAACCTATATTGCAGAACTTGAAGAGGGATCTGTCGTTATTGATAAGATTGCTAGAATCCCAGGTAAAAAGACTAAAATTCTGATCTCCTCAACGGTTGAAGGATTGGATCCTATTGGAGTAATGGTTGGAGAAAGAGGAGATAGAATTGCAACGCTTACTTCACTCCTTGATGGAGAAAAGGTTGACTTTGTACAAAATACTCAAGAACCAACAGAGCTTCTCATTAGGCTTTTTGCTCCTGCAAAGGTGGAGTCAGTTTCATTCCCAGCAGAAGGGGAGGCTGTAGTTCGTATACAAGAAGACCAAAAACCCCTTGCTATCTGAAAGGGTGCTGTAAATATCAAGCTCGTATCTCAACTCTCAGGATATAGAGTAAAGGTTATCTAATCAATAAAAAGAAAGTCCGCACACTAGAGGCGGACCTTTTCTTGTATTCAGTTTTTACTTTTTCGAGCATCCTTAATGATTAATGTGCATTCTATTGAAACTTTCGCGACTCAAGATGGTCCAGGGGTGAGGCTTGTAGTCTTTTTACAGTGATGTATGTTTAAGTGCCTTTATTGTCACAATCCTGATACGATCCCATTTGAAAATCCTAGTGCAAAACTAATGTCTACTGATGATATTTTGGCTCTTGCCAACAAGCAAAGAGGATATTTTGGCAAAAATGGTGGGATTACTTTTTCAGGAGGGGAGCCACTTATCCAGGCTAAAGAACTCCTTCCTATAGTAAAAAAGCTTAAATCTGAATGATATCATATTTGTATTGATACCAATTGTTTTATTCAAACTCCAGAAGCGAGAGAAGTTCTTGCATTAGCGGACTTGATACTTCCTGATATCAAACATATGCATTCGCTCAAGCATCTCAAGCTCGTCGGACAAAAAAACGACAATACTTTTTCTACACTCTCCTATCTTGAGCAGATTCAAAAGCCATATCGACTCAGATATGTACTGGTTCCTGGTTATTCTGATGATCCTGAGGATATAGCAGAACTAGGAAAATATGTTTCAACGCTTAAATCTATGCTGAGAATCGAGCTCTTGCCTTATCATAATCTAGGGAAAGAAAAACGAGAAAAAATGGGACGAAAGTATCCCCTTGATGGTCTTGCTGCGGCAACTCGTGAAGATCTGGACAAGGCAAAAGCTATTCTCGACCAATATACGGACAAAGTCTTTTTGAGAGGATAGTTTACTTATTTTAAGGGAAATGAGGTTATAAGTCAGTTTTTTCTGACTTTTTTGTTTTTAGTTATTTATTTTGGAATAAGAAAATAAAAAAATCTGATTTCCTCTTGCATTTATTTTTAATTTCTGTATAGTATCAGGTATCTTTGCCAGAGACAGTAGGTGAGGTCGTTAGATTTCATAAATCCTACCGAGGTTATTCTTAATTGTATTCAGACTTTTAGAGCTTTTGCACTATTTGTCGAAATCTAAGAAGACTCAGGCATTGAGTTCTTTTTTATTTCAAGGTTTACTGCACGATGACAATCTCAAAACAACAAAAAATTGAGCTTGTAAAACAGTATGCGCAAGACCTTCAGTCTGCTAAAAATGTAGTAGTGCTTCAGCAATCTGGATTGCCTGTGACACTTTCTACAACTATCAGAAAAGAAGTTATTGCTGCTGATGGTAAGTACAATGTTATCAGAAAAAAGCTGTTTATGCTTGCTCTTAAAGAGGCAGGTTTTGATACTGTGGAGGAAAACGATCTTGATGGATCTGTAGTAGTACTTTATGCAAATGAAGACGAATACGCTCCTATGAAGGTTGTAAACAAGTATGCTAAGCAGATTGCAGCAGATAGAGAGCTTAAGGCTTCTATCAAGTTCCTTGGAGGTTGGTATGACAAGAAATGGCACAACGCTGAGTATGTGACAGAGCTTGCAAATATCCCATCAAGAGAAGAGTTGCTTTCAAAGTTGGCGTACCTTTTCAATTACCCAGTACAATCATTTGCTGCTGTGATTGATCAAATCGCAAAAAAAGCTGAATAGGCTTTCTCCTATTCAAAACTTATCCAACTTAAAACACTTTTTATTTGTTATGTTTTGTAAACAATGGATTTGACTAAAAATCAACAACAGATCTTGGATCTTGTAAAAGAAATGAATGCTGTTGAACTTAACGGGCTTGTAAAAGCTTTGGAAGAAGAATTTGGAGTAACTGCTGCTGCTATGGTAGTTGCTGGAGGTGCTGCTGCTGGAGCTGCTGCTGCAGACGCTGGTGCATCTGATGCTATGAATGTTGAACTTGCTGATGCAGGACAACAAAAGATCGCTGTTATTAAAGTAGTTAAGGAAGTTCTTGGACTTGACCTTAAAGCTGCTAAGGAATTGGTTGAAAAAGCACCAGTTATCATTAAAGAAAATGTTAAGGCAGAAGAAGCTGAAGCTTTGAAGACTAAGCTTACTGAAGCTGGAGCAACTATTAACTTTAAATAGTTTTTAGTAAAAAAATAACAGAAATCAGATTTTTGATTTCAATTTTTCTTGGGATTCTAGGTTTATGGCGGAGTGATTACGCTTTGATCATCAAACTTGGCATTTGCAAGATCTGTTTTATATTTCATATTACCTATACGAATGACAGTATCTGTTAATCAAATTCTTGAGGCACAAGCTCATATAGGTACACTCAAAAACGAAGCTCATCCAAAGACTAGCAAGTACTGGTCTGAGGTAACAAACGGAGTAGTAGTTATCAATCCTGAAATCCTTGCTCAGCAGCTCGAAACTGCAAGAGCTACTATCCAAAAAGCAAAGGCTGAAGGAAAAGAAATTCTCGTAGTATGTGAAAAGAAGATGTACGCTACTGAACTCGAAGCACTCGCTAAGAAGTCAGGAGTATCTTTTCTCAACTATAAAGTATCTGGAGGTTTTCTCACAAACTTCGCTACTTACAAAAAGAGAATTGACTCTATCAACGAAATGGCTGAGTTTATGCAGAGTGACGCTTATGCAGCACTTACCAAAAAAGAGCAACTTGTCTACAAGAGAAATTTTGATAGAGCAAACAAAGTATATAAGGGAGTAACTAACCTTAAAAAGAGACCTGATCTCGTAGTGATCGTTGATGGAGCTATGCTTTCAACTTTGATCGATGAGGTAGAGAACTTGAAGGGTAAACTCGATTCTATTATTATCGCTGGTACTAACTTCTCAAGATATTGGGCAGAAGAACAGATGGTAGTAACTAATATCAATAGTTATACTTCTCTTGATTTTGTACTCAATTACTTGCTCTCTTAATTATTTCTTATCTTTTCCCTACTATGCAAGAAAATATCTATTTGCCTAGTTCATCTGAGAGAAAAAGAGCTATCACAGCCTATCTACTGGTAGGTGTGCTCTTTTTTTCAGGGAAGAGTGACTTGTCTGTGTATGAGTATTATCACTTTAAGCAGGCAATCGGGCGATATACAGCAACAATGTTTTTTTTGTTGGTTTTGCTGTTTGTTTCCATTATTCCTTTTGTTCGTATTTTAGCCTTTATCCCTACGATTTTGGTGTTTATCAATCTCGTTTGGATCTGAATTTTGGTCTATTTTGCATGGAAAGGAGTATATGCGAGCAATGTCGTACAAGCACCTTGGCGAAAAAGAATCTATGCTGATATTGGAGGGCGAATGCTTAATCTCTTTGATATCAAGAAGAATGTTTACGGAGAAATTTCAAATGATATTTCATCGCAATTTCCGCCTTTGTGAATATAAAAAATAAGAGAAGTCTGATCTTAGAGTCAGATTTTTTTTCTTGAGAAAATCTGTCTTATGTATATTTATAAGTATATTTTCCTATTTTTTGGAGAGAAATATATTTTCATGGATCTATATCTTTATTACTTCAGCCCTGAATTCATATCATTAATAATCAATTCATAGAAAGAACTTTTGTTATATTATTTAGAATTAATGCTTGTTTATTATTATTAAAGTATTTTATAATATTTCTCGCAATAATTAAATCAAATTTTTGTCCTAGAAATAATGAATTTAGATTCAAAATATCTAATTGTTTAAATATTATGTTCTGTTTATATTTGTCGGAAATATAGTTCTGATCAAAAAGATCTTTTGCTATATCTGTGGGTAATGTTGCAATTAGTCAATCTTCATAATAGCCGTTTTCTGCATATTTTAAAGTATGAATGTTGATATCGGTTGCTAGAATCTTATAAGAAGTTATGTTTGCCGTCTGTAATGCATATGTGAGAGAGTATACTTCAGATCAAGTAGAGCATCATAATACTAGAATTCTAAGATCTTTATTTTCTCTAAGACGGCAAGATCTTTGGTAAATTTCCTATAGTTTTGTTAAAGAATGAAAGTTCTTCATTAGTCTTGAGCCATGGAATAAAATGAATCAGTTCTCATAAAGTAGTTTTTTTAACATAGTTAATGCTATCTTCTTCAAAGCTTTCATTTGAATGAAGCTTATCTAATACAATATCATCAAGAATGATACAATATCTTAGTTGTAAATATCATTCTCAATTTTCAATAATATGATAGTATCCGAATAAATCACAATATTTGATAGAGTGAGTAATCTCAGATAAAGATAACGAAGTTTCTTCATAAATTTCTCTAAAAAGAGTTTGTAGAATCCTTTCTCCTGCTTTTGGTTTCCCTCAAGGAAGTTGTCGCTTGCTTCAATCTTTGGAAACAATAATAATGCTATCTTGTTTTTTTATGTAAATCCGAGCATAAACTTGTTTGATAGGATAATGCATATGTTGAGGGATTATTGTTGAAAATCAATATCGTCTACGTTCTACCATTTTTACTTATAAAGATAAAATAATTTTTTCAATTTTCTTTTGGATATCGCTAATATCTCATTTTATAGTATATCATAGAATATGATCAGTAAGGTTACTAGTCATCTTTATTCCATTATATTTTCTATGGGAAATGGTGTATACGAAGTATCTTGTTTTCATAGTTCACGAATTTTGAATTCTGCTTTTCTATTAATAAGACGAATAATTAACTCTTTTCAGTCTATTTTACTATATAAGCTAAGCTACCTATTTATTTGAGGAAGTGAAATATTTTTATTTAAGATTTTCAAAAGAGGGCTTAATCTATTATTGTTAATAATTCCGTATAAAAAATAGGGCATAGAAATTATTAAATAAATAAAGAATACTTTTATAAAAAAACATCAACAATATGGGTAATAAAAATCATTAGAAAATCAAGATTTTTTTTGATAAAAAAGATCTTAAAAAATACAATAAAATCCCTTAGAATTTTTTTTCTTGATTTTCTCCTAAAATTCAGTATAAAAAGAGTGTTATGACAAATGTTTGTCGCTTTATTTTTCTATATATTATATTATGCAAATCGATATTAACTTGGTAAAACAGCTTAGAGACGCAACCTTTGCTCCACTTGGAGATTGTAAAAATGCTTTGGTAGAAGCAGGTGGAGACCTTGCAAGAGCTCAAGAAATCCTTAGAGAAAAGGGAATTGCAAAGGCAGGAAAGAAGGCTGATAGAGAAACTAATGAAGGACTTATCAAGACTCACAATGATGGAGAGAGAACTTATGTGGTAAAACTTCTTTGTGAAACTGACTTTGTTGCTAAAAATGAAACTTTTCTTGCTCTTTTTGATAAGGTATTTGCAGTGTTGAAGTCTGATACTACAGGAGATGTAGCAAATGCTGAAGCTCTTTCATCTGAAGTTGTAGAAAAGATCAATACCTTGGCTGCAGAAGCTACTGCGACTATCGGAGAAGCGATCAGACTTGGATCTGTTTTCATTACCACAGAAACTGTTTATGTTTATTCTCATGCTGGAGACAAGGTAGTATCTGTAGTTGTTTATTCAGGAGATGAAACTACAGCTAAAGAGCTCGCTCTCCAAGTTGCTGCGCTCAATCCAGAATTCTTAAGCCTTGATGAGGTTCCAGCTGATGAAAAAGAAAAGCTTGCTGCAGAGTTTACTGAAGAACTCAAGGCTGCTGGAAAACCAGAAGCAATGATTCCAAATATCGTAAAAGGTAAAGTAGATAAGGCTTTTGCTGATAATGTACTTTTGGAGCAAGAATATATCAGAGATGGATCAAAGAAAGTTAGAGAAATCCTTCCTGCTGGATTTGAAGTTTCAAAGTTCTACAGATTTACTGTGTAGTTTTCAATATAGTATATAATTTTAAAAGAGAGAAAAGTCTGACGGTTAAAGACATGTTCAGACTTTTTATTTTATCTAAAATTAATTATTAAAGAAAGAATATAAAAATCACTTGCTTTTTGTTTTATAATCATTATTATCTATTGCAAAGTTGTCCTATTCTTTTTTTGAGGCATTTTGCGATTTCTTTAGTTCGTACTTAATGCTGAGAAATATGGGGGAAGGTATAGAGTTGTTACTATTAATAGTAGGATTTCTTATCTCACATACTACTTCTCTCTTACTAGAGGGGCAAGGAAGTCTCTTTACCGAACACAAAAGAAGTCTGATTCACATCGAATCAGATTTTTTTTGTTTTTCTTTTTTGTGAGAAGGGACAATATCTAGGGGAAAGTGGTATTTCTCTATTTTTTCTTTTCCCTAGAAGTCTAGCGTTATTATTCCTTTTATTTGTTTACTATAAGAAAGAGATGTTTGAAACGAAAGTAGTTGCCTTTACTCCTTCAAATACAAGGTTGGATACACTTAGACAAATGACAAAAGATGAGTTTATAGAGTATCATGGATCCGGAACCTTGCGTAAAAATACAAGGTTAGGAATGGCAAATCATGAACATTATTTACAAGAGCGTATCGCGTATGAGTTTGGTCGAGAGTTTAGAGTTGGTTATGCAACGAGAATACTAGTATGAAAAGCAATTTCTGAGGGAGACAATAAATGAAATACAGAACTCTGATGGCATGCAGAGAGATATATAAATACGAGAGTTTTTGATGAGGATAAATGTCAGGTAGCTTATATTACCTATGAAAATGCAGAATGAGAGATTGTAGAGGGGAACTGAATTGTCTTATTAGAGACAAGCTTTCAACTGCCTCCATGAAGATGTGTGTTTGCTATAGTTCAAGAGTATGATAGGGCCAGAGATGAACGAAAGTCAGCAGTAAATCCTTTCTAAAAGAATGATATTGTATGCTAAAAAACTTAATTTTTATTCTTTTATTGATAAAATTATGCAAAATTATTTTGATATTACACCAATCAAGGCTTATGTAAGATCATCTCAAGTTTTAAATGAATATTCAGACCTTCTCACAGAATGTGAGATTATAGGTATCTGCGCTTATACATGAGAGACATTAACTGCATTGATTAAGTTAAATGATGGAGCAGTGTTCAGCTATATTCCTTTTTCTTCTTTAACGCTTAAAAAAACAAAAGCAAAGACAGAGGATGCAATTTTCCATCTTACTCCACAGGAAGCGGGATTCGTTAATTGTCCAGATTGTGAATTAGCAATTAGCTATCTTAAAAATTTGGACATTCCGCTTACTTATTATAGTGTTTTTACAAAAAGTTGGAATGTGGGACGTTACCTTTTGACAGTTGATTTTGTGAGAGATAATGAGCTACTTAATTTGCTAGTAGATGAAAAAACAGGAAATTTACTTTTTATTCCTTTTCATAAGGTAAAGTTTGTTGCAGGAGAGTCTTTAGATACTCGTGTAAAGCAGTATAAAAAACAAAGAGATACTTATCGTGTGTTGTAGCCGGCATTATTTTGTTTTATTTAGTTACAATAATTAGAATGAGATATAAGAGAATTGAAATTGATGGCAATGATGGTACAGGAAAAACAACTCGTGTAAAATTTTTGAAAAAAATGTATCCAGAGTATGAGGTTTTAGATAGAGGACTGCTTTCTCAGTGGGTCATGGAGGACTTTCGTTTTAATGGTTGATATCAGATTGATCAGCTAATGGGATTTAGAGAAGATACCTTATATATTACCTTGTATACCACAGTGGAGAAAAGTCAAGAAAGAATTGTAAAAAGAGGGGACTCCCTTGATGAGGAATATCACAATAAGGAAGACCTTCTCAAATATAATGCAAGATTTGCTTTTCTCGCTCAGCATGAAAGGGTCAATTTTATAAAGAGTGATGATTTTGTAGAGAGTATGGAACAAATTTGTTCTCTGATTGATAGTGATTAGTGGACTTCTTTGATAAAAACTTAGAAAGTCTGACTCTTACTGTAGACTAGTCTCTGGAGTCAGATTTTTCTTTTTTTTCAAAATACTGAAATTCATTAAAAAAGCTTGATTTGGAGGAGGAAATCATTATCCATCTACTATATCAATGGGAAACTTTTATTTATTTGTAATTGATAATGGAAAAGGTCGTATTCAAACAGCCCTTATGGGCAAGGATTGTGGATATCCTGATGTATTTGTTCTGACTTGGGTTTGTAGTCGTTCTCTCTTATTTTGCATTGCAGCATTTCTTTGGTCTAGAAGGAGTTTATGGTATACCAACAGTGTATTTGACTGCAATTATTGGGGTGATTGTTTTCCTTCTTATGGCAAAATCTGTGATCTCAGATGCTAAACTTCGCGTAGAAGTTGAAAATAATCAGATTACCATTATTGAGGACAAAAATCCTCAAACCTTTGATATCAGAAGTTCTGGATTTGAATTTGAATCATATATTTATTCTGGAGATAGCCAACATTTCCTTACGATTACAGATTCTAATGATCAAAAGCATAGTTTTGATATCTCAGGACTAGGACAGATCGAGGTTCAGGAACTCAAAGCTCTTATCTCTTCTATCCAAAAACCGGCTCCAAACAAGATTCAAACACAAGAAGACTAATTCTTTACAATAAAACAAAAAATCTGACTTCATTCTTTTTTCTTACATAAGACGAAGTATTTATTTTTATTATCTTATTATCAAAATGACAGAAGTGGTAACAACAGGTGCAGAAGTAATTGCAACAGGAGCTCAATACGTTCAACAAGGAGGGGCCTCTTGATACTATCTTACTTATGTTGGAGTAGCAATTTTGGCGATGATTATTGGTCATCAGGCTTATATCTATTTGCAAAATAAAAAAGCTCAAGAGCGACTTGAACAAAATCCAGGAGCTGCTAAAGTGTATATCAAGTCTACTAACTTGCTTGTATATCAAGAGACTTTGCGAGTAGCAAGTGTTGATGGTAAAGCTCCAGTATTTTTCTATGAAAATCTCGGTTTGACCAAGGGATTTTATCTCACTCCTGGAACTCATGTGATCAATTCTACTTTCACAAAGGTGAGACCTGGAATTTTACATAAGCAAGTTTCTACTACTTACGAGGCATCTGATAATGAAGTAGAAGTAAAAGCAAATGAAAGCTATGACTATTCATTCTCAACTTCAAAAGAAGTGTATACTTTGACATTAAAAAAATAAAGTGAGATTTTCGCTGTAGAGACAAGGCTTGCCTTGTCTTTTTTTATTGATTTTTCCTTGAATTCTCTCAGTAAAAAAAATATACTCCATCTCATAGACAAATATCTCAAAAAAACAATATTCATCATACCAAGACTATCCAAGAACAACTTGGCGGAACTTACATCTCTCTTAGCAATCTTTATTTGAAAATTTCTCGGGGATTTGTTGATGGAGCCTCTTTTCTTAAGTTGGAAAAGCTTATAACTAAAAATCATCAAGAAATGAAGGTTTTTCTAGAGATATCATTGGATCAAAAGATACTGATTCTCGTAGCTATTCGTTCCGATGTAGGAGATTATCAAAAGATTAATGAGTTTACGAAAGATGATAAACTAAATGAGTTTAAGAATCGAATTTAAGCTTTGACAGGTTCATATGTGAATAATACAAGATATGTTCTTTATTCTAAGTTATTGAATTCGATGCTTGCGAATGGAGCAGATGGAACCTATAATGCTATAGCAGTAGGACTTTGTTAAACTTACATTAAGGTGGATATCTATTCATGTCCACCTTTATGATTTTATTTATATAACTTTACAATGAAACAAAAACTTCTTCTCTGTATAATTTTTCTTTTGGGATTAGGACTCTGATTTTCAGGTTTGATCGTGTATAAAGAGCTCAATTACAAGCCGGATAAAATAAAACAAGACCAACAAAAAAAAAGAACAAATCGCACTTCAGAATCAGACTTTTCAGACTCCTTTTGTAGAAAAGAAAGTTGATGAGTTTGTTTTGACTGGAGTAAGGTTTTATGTAGACAAGATAGGGAGAGAACAGCATTTGGGAGGAATTTTGCTCGACCAAGAAATTCGAAGTGGCTACTATGAAGAGTATCGTGATCTAAAATCAAAAACAAAGTGTCGTTTTACCTCTAATGCAGATATCTGCCCTATTTACGCAGGAGAGGCGCACAATCATTGCACGGTTTGCTGACCATTGACAGGATATCAATTTTCTTATTATATCCCCGAATATGGGCTCACGGTATCTCAACCAAATATAAACAAGATTCATTGGGATTATTCTCCAGCACGAGAAGAAGGATGGACTTGGACAGGAAGATGGGAATCTTTTTATTTTTCGTGAAATCAAATCTATCCGATAGGAGATGCGATGCAGCCTGTAGGTGGAAAATATTATCCTAAAAATAAAAGTATGCAAACCTTTGATCCTGATGCTATTATAAAAGATAGATCATATCTGCAATATGCTCCCAATGATAATCTCTTGAGTTTTTCAGAGTGGATGAAGCCTTATTTTCAAAACTTTATAGAGAGTTTGGTTGAGTATGATTGTGCTCAAGCTGGTGTTATAGGGGAAGATCTTAAATGTTATTCGCTTTTGTTGGTAGGTGATAGACGACCAGAGCTTCTTATTTATAATACTAAAGGATACAATAGTTTTATTTTCTACAATTTTTTGCAACAATCGTTGTGGGGGCATGCTTGTCCATGTCAGTTTGGTAAAATAACTATAGAAACAAAAATAAAATAGTATTAATAATTAGCATTTATTTCTCTTTTTTGTGTGTCAATAGGATGAAAAAATACCTCATCATCACACTTTCCCTGCTTCTCCTCTGAATTTTAGAATTCTTTTGGATGGGGAGATATACTCAGAGATTGAGCTTTGAGGAGTTGACTGCACTTCCTGAAATTTCTGAGGGAATTGAACTCAAAAGAGAGACTTACTGGTGTAGAGTCGCTGATTGTTATGATTTCTCGATCATTCCGCATCTTCCGATCCAAATACCTTCCAATCAGAAATCAGTCCAAACAGGAGATTTTTTCGCCTATCCATTAGCTGAGCTCTCAAGGGATCTTTTTGTGGACAAGATTATCGCAGAGTATGAAGGGCAGACTTGAGTCGTGATTGAGGGAAAGCTTCAAGATCAGACCTGTCGATTCAATCGTTATCAGGCTAAAGACCACAAAAGAAGTCAGATTTTGGACTTTTTATCTGCATTAGCTCATTTTGATACTCAAAAGGCAAAAAATCTGATCCAATCGTATGGTAATCTCACACCATTCCGTATCTTAGATCGTTGCTATGCAGTCCAACTTTTCCCAGAGCAGGAGTCGCTTAAAGGAAAGGCGATTTGTGAAGACTCAGGAGGACCTGGGGTTGTTGATTTTGAACTTTTTGTCGCAGGAGAGATGCTCTATTTGTACTATAATCTTGATTATGAAAAGGAGGTTTCCTGAGCAGAGACATGAATGACTTTTCTCCTAGAGTAAAAAAATTACTTTCTCTTGATTTCTCTTGATATTTCTTTATACTGGATACCGATCGGCGAATCAAAAAGTATCTAACCCTTTTATTTATTATTTCGCAATTGTATGCAAAATTATGAATTGGTGCTTTTGCTCAATGCAAACACTTCAGAAGCAGATAGAAAAGCTTTCATGGCAGATCTTGAAGCAAAATTCACTGTAAAAGAAAAAGATGAAATCTGAATTCAAAATCTTTCTTTCAAACTTAGAGACAAGAATACAAAGGCTTACTTTGTATCATACCTTCTCAACCTTGATCCTCAACAAGTAAAGGAAGTAAAGGCAGCTCTTTTGTATAATCAGATTGTTGTAAGATACGAAATCTACAAGATGTCTGCTGGACAAAAGTTCTACCACTTTGAAGCACTTCAGTCTGAATTTGACAAGGCTATCGAAGATATCAAGGACAAGAGATTTGGTCAAAAGATTACCTTCTTTGCAGATGCGAGAAATGCAAAATATATCAACTGGAAGGCAATCCCTATCTTGAAGTATTACCTTACTAGATTTGGAGATATCAAGCCTAGACTCTATACTGGAAACTCAGTAAAGACTCAAAAAGCTGTAAGACAAGAAATCATCAGAGCGAGAACTCTCGGACTCTTGAATTTCATCAGCAGATAGTTTATATTCTTATTAACATATTCTCATGGCATCTAAATTAAGAAGAATTAGAAAATACCAGTGGACAAAAAGAATGAGAACTCATGGTTTCAGAGAGAGAATGAAGTCATGGACTGGTAGAAGAGTGCTCGCTAGAAGAAGAGCAAAAGGTAGACATCAGCTTACCGTTCAGAGACAGAAATAATTTTCTGTCTTTTGACTTATTATACGCAATTTTGTTTTTGAGGGCTTGGTCATAGCTATCTCGAAGATAAAAGATAAAAAAAATAAAGAAATCAGACTTTTTTGTCTGTTTTCGCTTTATTGAGCGAGTTGTTGAATCCTGAGCATACAATGGATGTGGTCTTTGAAAATCGTGTTCTCTTCAATAATAATAGCTTTGCGGGATGGGAAACTGTCCACTTATTACCGTTTATTTCTCTATAACATACTTGATGGTAAATAAAAAACAACCCGCAGCAGAAAAGGCTTCTAAGACTAGTAAGCCTGTTTCTTCTGTTAAAAAAGAAAAAAATCAATTCAATCCTAAGGCTCAGGAGCTTTTCAAGGATTATTATCAAAAGGATGGAAGAATCTTTTTGGCTCAGCCAAGAACTTACGGAGAGATCCCTGATCTTCTCGGTTTGCAAAAGAAAGGTTTTGATGATTTTATCAATATCTATCTTAATAAACTTTTTGCAAACGAAGAAAAAATCTGGGATATCGCAGGGGATAAGCTCTATATTACGATCTCAGATTTGAAAGTATCTGAACCTATGGAGTCTATTGAAGTTTGTAAGAAAAAAGAACTTACTTATGGTGGAATTATTACCGCTCAAGTAAAGCTTGTAGAGGTGGATAAGGATGAAGCAAATCCAAACAAAAAACCTACAGAAAAGGTGCTTTTCAACAAGCGTGCAAATGTAGGAATTCTTCCTCTTATGACTCCTTCTGCATCATATATTGTTAACGGAGTAGAGAGAGTAGTAAATTCTCAGATCGTTAGATCATACGGAATCTTTTATGGACAAAAAGATTTCTGGTACTCTTTCAAACTTGTTCCAGAAAATGGACCATGGCTTGAGGTGAGTGTAGAAAAAAATGGAAATGTTGTTGCAAGAATCAATAAATCAAGAAAATTCTCAATTACTTCTCTTTTGAGAACGTTTGGACTTGAGACAGATGAATCTATTAGAGAAACATTCAAGAACCTAGTTGAGACAGAGGATGATAGAGATTTTATTGATATTACACTCAAAAAGGATCCTACTGTAGACGCACTTTCTGCAGCAGAACATATTTATAGCAAGCTAAGACCAGGAGAATTGATTGATCCTCAGTCTGCTTTGGATTATATCAAAGGACAATTCTTGCTTGAAGAGAGAATTACTATTGGATCTATCGCGAGAAGAAAGATCAATGCAAAACTTAATCTCAAAAAACCGTTAAAAGGACCAGAGGCTAATGTTTTTGATGGTGAGGATTTGATCGCAGCTATTAAGTATCTTTTGAATCTTTGTAATCATAAGAAGGGATTCTACGAAGATGATGCTGATCATCTTTCTAACAAGAGAGTGAGAACTATGGGAGAAATCCTCTATGCTCATGTACAACCAGTAATGAGAAAATTTGTAAAATCAGTAAAAGGAAAGCTCTCAGTTCTTAAGATGGATGAAGGAGACCATCAGCATAAAATTACTGACTTGGTAAATTTCAAAATGATTGATAACTCAATCAAATCATTTTTTGCAACTTCTCAGCTTTCTCAGTTCTTGGAACAGATCAATCCACTCGCAGAAATTGAAAATAAAAGAAAGATTACTGCCCTTGGACCTGGAGGTTTGAAGAAAGAAACTGCAAAGTTTGAGGTGAGAGATGTTCACCCATCGCATTATGGTAGAATCTGTCCAATCCAAACTCCGGAAGGACAAAATATTGGACTTGTAATTTACCAATCATTGTATTCAAGAATCAACGAAGAAGGATTCCTCGAGACACCTGCTTTGAAAATTTTCCGTGAAGTAGAACCAAAAGCTGACGCTCTCATCGGTCGTATCGCACATCGTGATATCTTTGATCTTGATGCTAAGGGAAATCCAACTACTAAAGTTTTGGTAAAGGAGGATACTCATATTGATGAAAAGGCTGCTAAAGCTATTGAAAAGACATATGGAAAACTTCAAAAACCAGTAAAAGTAAAACCTTACTTTACTGGAGAAGTAGAATATATCTCTCCAGAAATGGATGAAAAATATGTAATCGCTGATGCGACTACAGCACTTGATGAATATAATAATATTCTCAATACAAGAATTGCTGCGAGAAAGTATGGTGAAATGTCGACTTTCCACGTAAATGAAATTACTCATATGGACGTGAATTTGAGTCAGATTTTTTCTCCTAATACAGGACTTATTCCATTCGTAGATCATAACGATGCCGTGCGTGCTTCTGTTGCTTCAAACCAGCAAAGACAGGCACTTCCTCTTCTCAAAAACGATGCTCCTCTTGTAGGAACAGGTATTGAAGGTGATATTATGAAGATGGCACATGCAACGATCAAGGCTGAAGGTGATGGAGAAGTGATCGCAGTAGACGGAGCGCATGTTAAGGTAAAATATAAGGAAGGAATTAAGGATTATAAGCTTGTTGTATTTGAAAAATCAAACTCAAAGGCTGCAATCAACCAAGTTCCTTGTGTAGATCTTGGTCAAAAGGTTCAAAAAGGAACAATTCTGGCTGAAGGTCCATGTTCTGTAAATGGAGAAATGGCGCTTGGTAAGTCACTTAGAGTTGCCTTTATGCCATGGAAAGGATATAACTATGAAGATGCGATCGTTGTATCTCAGAGACTTGTAAAGGATGATGAACTTACTTCGGTTATTATTTCAGATTATGAGATCGAGGTGGTAGAAACCAAGCTTGGCCCTGAAGAGACTACTAATGATATCCCAGGAGTTGCTATGTCAAAACTTACTAATCTCGATGAGGATGGTATTATCAGAATTGGTGCAACGGTTAAAGGTTGAGATCTCCTTATCGGAAAGATTACTCCAAAGGGAGAGGGAGAATTGACACCAGAAGAAAAGCTGATTCAAGCAATCTTTGGTGATAAGTCAAAGAATGTAAAAGATACTTCGCTCTATATGCCATCTGGATCTGAAGGAAAAGTTATCGATGTGGTTATCCTTGATTCAAAGAAAGGGGACAACTTGATGGCTGGTGTGAGAAAAAAGATCAAAGTATATGTAGCAACTACAAGAAAAATTGAAATCTGAGATAAACTTGCTGGTAAGCATGGAAACAAGGGTATTGTAGCGATTGTAGTACCAGAAGAAAATATGCCATACTCAGCAGATGGAAAGCCTATCGATGTAGTACTTAACTCTCTTGGTGTAATTTCTCGTATGAACCTTGGACAGTTGTTTGAGTCTCAGTTGGGACTTATTGCACATGAACTTGGAGTAAAATTTGCAGTTCCAACTTTCTGAGGAATCGGAGTAGAGGAGATTGTAGCTCTTGCTAAAAAGGCTGGACTTGAAGACAAGCTGAGAACAACTCTTTACGATGGAGAAACAGGTGAACCTTATGCTCAGCAGGTAACTGTTGGATACATGCATATGCTCAAGCTTGTACATATGGTAGAGGATAAAATCCATGCAAGATCTGTGGGACCATACTCATTGATTACTCAGCAGCCTCTTGGAGGAAAATCCAGACAAGGAGGACAGAGATTTGGAGAGATGGAAGTGTGGGCTTTGGAGGCATACTCTGCAGTATATACTCTTCAAGAAATGCTTACTGTGAAGTCAGATGATGTGATCGGTAGAAATAAGCTTTATGAATCGATTATCAAATCTCAAAAACCAAAGATCTGAGGTCTACCTGAATCATTCAATCTTTTGACCTACCTTTTCAAAGGTTTGGGACAAAATATTGTGCCTTTGACAGCAGATGAAATGGATAAAATTTACGAAGAAAGAATTGAAAAAATCAAAAGTCTTGGACTTTCTGGAATTATGACGGCTTCCCTCGAACAAGAACTTGCAACTGCACATCTAGACGTAGATAATGATGAAGATGAAAGCAATAGCAAGGGAGAAATGATGGGAAAGATCGCAGAAGATCTAGAAGATTTTGGACAAATAGAGTAAAAATCTGATCTATATCTGGGGAGACTTTTTCTCCTCGGATATGCGATTTACAATTCTAAGAAATGGACAAAAACTGCGAAGCAGATATTTATATCTTATGTTGCACTTTTGATGAATAATACAAAATTTGATGGGTTGATGGTTACGCTCGCTTCAATGGAAGAGATCGAAAAATGGTCTCGTGGAGTCGTAGATAGCTCTGATACCGTAAACTATAGATCTGGAAAACCAAAGCAAGGAGGACTTTTTTGTGAATCAATCTTTGGACCAGTAAAAAACTATGAATGTAGCTGTGGAAAATACAAGGGACCAAGATATAAGGGAATCGTATGTGAAAAGTGTGGAGTAGAGGTGGCATCTTCTCGTGAAAGAAGAGTGAGAATGGGACATATTGATCTTGCATCTCCTATCGTACACGAATGGTATAAAAAATCTCCATCAGGAGGTATCCATCAGTTGCTTCAGATTTCAGCTACTGAAATTGAAAAAATCCTTACCTATGTAAAATATGTAGTAGTAAAAGATATCTCAGATCAGCTTAAAGATGAAATCATTAAAAAAGTAGATGCTGATTATCAAAATACTCTCAAAGAACTTGATGCTCTTTTCAAGAGAGAACAAGAAGAAAAAGAGGGAAAGAAAATGGAAACAGTTAAAAAACTCTATGAGGAAAATAAGCAGTCTCTTGAAGCTGAATATCATAGAATGAGAGGAATTATCGCAGATCTCAAGTTTGGAACGACAATTCTTGAGTCAGATTACAGAAACTTTTTCTATCAATATGCTAATAAGATTCCATTTTCATCAGGACCAGAGGGAATTCTCCTTATGCTCAAGTCTATCGACGTTGAAAAAGAGATCAAAAGAAGAGTGAAAGAATTTCCAAATATCAAATCTGTAGATCAGAAAAAGAAGATGATGAGTCTGATCAAATTGCTTATCAATCTCTATGTTTCTGGGGTAAAACCTGAGAATATGATCATTAGAAAACTCCCTGTGATTCCACCTGACATTAGACCTGTGGTTCAGCTTGATGGAGGAAGATTCGCATCTTCAGATGTAAACCTCTTCTATAGAAGAGTATTGATGAGAAACTCAAGACTCAAGAAGATGATCCAAGTTGGAATGCCTGATATCGTAAAAAAGAATGAAATCAGACTTCTTCAGGAGTCTATCAATAATCTTTTGGTTGGAGAAAAAAATCCAGCTGGAAAAGGTGGTTCTGGAGTAAAAGTCTTCAAATCTATCTCAGATATGCTCTCAGGAAAGGAAGGAGTCTTCAGAAAGAATTTGCTCGGAAAGAGAGTGGATTACTCAGGAAGATCAATTATTACTGTAGGTCCAGACCTCAATCTTAACGAATGTGGTTTGCCAATCTACATCGCAGTAAAGATGTTTACTCCATTCATCATCGGAAAGCTTATTGAAAAAAAGATCGTTTATACGCCAAAACAGGCTGAAAAGCTGATCAAAGATGGAAATCCAATGGCACTCAAGTTCCTTGAAGAAGTAATCAAGGACAAATATGTTTTGCTTAACCGTGCACCAACACTTCACAGACTTTCAATCGAAGCCTTCAAAATTAAGTTGATGCCTGGTAAAACAATCAGACTTCACCCTCTAGTATGTCCTGCGTTTAATGCCGACTTTGATGGTGATCAGATGGCGGTGCATCTTCCTATCTCAGATGAAGCACAAAAAGAAGCTCGTGAACTTATCGCAGCTGACAAAAATATTATCAAGCCAGGTTCTGGAGATCCAACCATTACGCATTCACAGGATATGGTGCTTGGAATCTACTTCCTTACTGATACTTTCAGTGAGAAATATCCTGATTACAATACTGAAGAAGAATGGGAGTCTAAAGTACATCCAGTTGCTAGATACGCTTCATTCCAAGAAGCAATTGATGCGTTCAATAATAAGCAAGTAACTTTGAAAGACAAAATCGTAGTTCTTGAGGATAATCAACCTATTCAAACAACTATTGGTAGAGTAATTTTCAATTCTATCTTGCCTGAGGATTATCCTTATGTAAATAGAAAAATGGGAAATAAGGATCTCAAGAGACTTCTCTCTGATATCTTTGATAAATATGATATGCAAACTACCGTAAAAGTTGCCGATGCAATCAAAAATTACGGATTCAAATACTCAACTATTGCCGCTACTTCTATCAATATCCTTGACATGAAGGTGCCAAAGGAAAAGGAAGATATCCTTAAGGCTGGAGACCTTGACAATAATGAAGTGCTCAAGTACTATTACAAAGGATTCTTCTCAGAAGAAGAAAAGCATAGACTCGTAGTAAAGATCTGGACTGATGTAAAAAAATCAGTAGAAAAAAATCTGAAATCAATCATCGGTGCTGGTAATAATCTCTATACTATGATTGACTCTGGGGCGAGAGGTTCTCAGACTCACCTTACACAGATCTCAGGTATGAAGGGACTCGTGGTAAATCCAAAAGGAGAAATTATCGAACTTCCTATCAAATCATCATTTGTAGAAGGACTTAAGCCTATTGAATACTTTATTTCAGCCCACTCTGGACGTAAAGGTAAAGCCGATACTGCCCTTAGAACTGCTGAATCAGGATACCTTACTAGAAAACTCTGTGATGCTTCTCAAGAACTTATTGTTAGAGAGGTAGATTGTGGATCTAGTGAATATATCATCTACTCTAGAGAAGAAGCTGAACTCAAGGGAGAAAAATTTGCATCTCTCATCTATGGTAGAACTGTTGCCGAAGATGTTATTGATGAAAATGGAGTAAAGATCCTTCGTGCAGGAGAAATGATCAATAAATCAGCTTTAAGCCTGATTGAAACCTCAAAAATCTCTACTATTAAAGTAAGAAGTCCTTTGACTTGTCATTGTATCTCTGGTGTCTGCCAGAAATGTTATGGAATGGACCTTGCTACAAGAAATATGGTAGAAGTTTGAGTTCCTGTAGGAGTAATTGCCGCTCAGTCTATCGGAGAACCTTCAACTCAGCTTACTCTTGATACTTTCCACGATGGTGGAGTTGCCGGAGCAGCAGAAGCTTCAGGTATTGATAGAGTTAAGCAGCTCTTTGAAGTAAGACCTCCAAAGAATCCAGCTATCGTAGCTCCATTTGACGGTGTGATCTCATTTGAGGAAACTCCAGAAGGAGGAAAGTTTGGAAAGATTAGACTTACTGGAGAGGTTCAGAAAAGATCATATCTTGTAAAAGAGGGATATACCGTAACAGTAAAACCAGGTGAACTTCTTGCTAAGGGAGCAGCCTATGCAGCTAAAGGATCTTCAAAACTTAAGATCAAAGAAGCTGGAAAAGTGCTTGATATCAATGAAGATTTTATCACTATCGGAGTAGAGGAAATCTTTACAAAATCACTTGTTGGTCTCACACCAAAGAAGACTAAGGTAGGAGCAAGAGTGTACAAAGGTGAAATCTTGACTACTGGAGCTCTTGATGTGATGGAATACAAGAATATCGTAGGAGATCTTCAAGCTCAGAGATATATCATTAGTGAGTCCAAGAGAGTGTACGCATCTCAGGGACAAGATCTTAATGATAAGCATATCGAAGTAGTGGTAAAGCAGCTCTTCTCAAAGGTCTTCATTGAAGATGGAGGAGATTCAAGCTTTATCCCTGGTACTTATGTAAAGTATGAAGAGTTTATCAAAGTAAATGCTCAACTTGAAGCTCAAGGAAAGAGACTTGCTCAAGGAAAGAGAGTTGCACTAGGATTGACAACAATTGCAAAGGAGAGTGATTCTTGGCTTTCTGCTGCATCATTCCAGGAAACTATCAGAGTAATGGTAGGAGCTTCTCTTAGAGGATCTATTGATACGCTTTCAGATCTTAAGTCAAACGTAATTATCGGTAGACTCTTGCCTGTAGGTGAGAACTATAGAACAATGCACGGATTCAATGACCAGGATCAAACCACTAATTAAACAATACTTTCATAAAATAAAAAGAAATCTGACTCAAATGGAGCTTTAAACTCTAGAGTCAGATTTTTTCTTTTTTTCAAAAAATATTTTTATCGTATTGAGGAATTTTTATCCTATATTCAAACAAGTTGCTAACAAAAAAAAGAGCCTTTTCTTAAGACTCTCTTTTTATTATTTACTTCCTTTGAGCAAAGCAAGATTTGCTTGAAGTTTCTCAATTTTTTGTTGATAATCAGCAAGATTTGCTTTTTCTCTTTCAATAACCGCAGCTGGTGCCTTGGATACAAAAGTTTCATTACTAAGTTTTGCATTAGTATTTGCAAGTCCTTGTTCAAGTTTTGCAATTTGATCGAGGATTTTTTTGCCTTCAGCTTCAATATCCAAGAGTCCAAGCAATGGAACGATAATTTCAGACTGTCAAACGACTCTAAATCCAGAGAGATCAGGCTTTTGGAGCTCTTTCCCAAATTCAAGAGAAGAGAGCTTTGCAAGTTTCATCAAAAATGCTTTGTTGTCTGAAAGGATAGATAATTCTGACTCAGACACAGTTTTGATGAGAGCAGAGACTTCTTTTGATGGAGCAACTCCTGCTTCTGCTCTGATATTTCTCAGTGCAGTGATTACTTCTTGGATATAGCTCATTGCACCATCTACTTCTGAAGAAATGAGGGTTTGATCTGCTTTTGGAAAGTCTGCAAGCATAATAGTCTCTCCCTCAAGCTTGATATGCTGCCAAAGTTCCTCAGTGATAAACGGCATAAATGGATGCAAGAGCTTGAGAGCACTTTCAAGTACATCTCTCAGTACTCGTTGAGCGGTAGTTTTGGATCTGAGGTCTTCATTAGCATAGAGGCGTACTTTTGCCATCTCTACATACCAATCACAGAAATCTCCTCTGATAAACTCATACACAGCTTTTGCAGCTTCATCAAGGGTGTAGGTATCTAGGTTTTTATTGACTTGATCAATAGTTTCATGAAGCCTTGAATAAATCCACTGATCTACGAGTTCAAAATCAAGGTCAGCTTTATTTACTTTTTTAGCATCAAAACCTTCTAGGTTCATGAGTACAAAGTTGGTTGCATTTCGTACTTTGTTGGCAAAGTTTCTTCCCATTTCAAGCAATTTTTCGCTGAAATGAACATCTTGCCCAGCAGAAGTATTGTAAATCATAGTAAATCTGATCGCATCAGCTCCATATTCATCAATAAGTTTGAGTGGGTCAGGGGAGTTTCCTAGAGATTTAGACATTTTACGACCGAGATCATCTCTCACGATTCCATGGAAAAGCACATCGTGAAATGGAACTTCCTTCATCTGATAGATTCCCATCATCACCATTCTCGCTACTCGGAAAAAGATAATATCAGCCCCAGTTACGAGGGTAGAAGTTGGATAGAAACGCTCCAAAAGCTCAGTTTTCTCAGGCCAACCCATAGTAGAGAACGGCCAAAGTGCAGATGAGAACCAAGTATCAAGCACATCAGTTTCTTGAGTCAACTCAACTTCATGTCCATAAAAGGCTAAAGCCTGATCCTTTGCCTCAGTTTCACTCTTTGCCACGAAAACCTTTTGATCTGGTCCGTACCAAGCTGGGATTCTATGCCCCCATCGGATTTGCCTAGAGATACACCAGTCTCTGATATTCTCTAGCCAGTTATAATATACCTTTTCCCATCTTTTTGGTTGAATGGTGATTTTTCCTGATTTTACCGCTTCTAGAGCAGGCGCTGCAAGAGGAGCCATTTTTACAAACCATTGGCGAGAAACTCTTGGTTCAATCACAGTATTACATCTATAGCAGTGTCCTACTGCATGATTATGTTTTCTTACTTTTACCAGGTACCCTTGTGCTTCTAGGTCAGCTACAATCTGCTTTCTCGCTTCAAAACGATCAAGTCCAGCATATTTTCCTCCGTTTTCATTGATTTTAGCATCTGGAGTAAGAACGACCAAAAGATCAAGTCAGGTTCTTTTTCCTACTTCAAAATCGTTGGGATCATGAGCTGGTGTCATTTTTACTACTCCAGTTCCAAAATCCATTTCTACATAGCTATCGGCTACGATAGGCACTTCTCTTCCTGTCAAAGGAACGATAACCTTTTTACCTATGAGATGCTGATATCTGCTATCATCTGGATGAACAGCAACTCCAGTATCTCCAAGGAGAGTTTCAGGCCTTGTTGTAGCAAGGATAAGGCTTTCATCAGTTCAGACAATCGGATATTTGATCTCTCGGAAATTTCACTCCTTATCGAGCATTTCTACTTCATCATCAGCAAGAGCGGTTCCACAGCGAGGACATCGATTGACCATATATTCTCCTTGATAGATGAGTCCATCATTGTAGAGGTCTACAAAGTGTTTTTTCACTGCTTCAGAAAGTCCTTCATCCATAGTAAATCTCTCTCTTTCCCAGTCGAGTGAGGCACCGAGTTTTCTTTGTTGGGTGGTGATGATTCCTCCGTATTTTTCTTTTCGCTCTCGAGTTTTTGCAATGAAAGCCTCTCTTCCGATATCTTCTTTCCTCTTCCCTTCTTCTGCAAGAGCTCTTTCCACTTTATTTTGGGTTGCGATACCAGCATGATCAGTCCCTGGCTGCCAAAGCGTGTTGTATCCAGACATTCTCTTTCGTCTGATCAAGACATCTTGAATGCTCGCATCGAGGACATGCCCCATGTGCAAAATTCCTGTCACATTTGGTGGAGGAACTACAATACTATAATTAGGCTTTTGGGGATCAAGAGTAGCTCAAAAATAGCCCTTTTCTTCCCAAGTCTTTGCCCAGCGAGATTCTAGAGACGAAGCTTGATATTTATCTAACATACTATTGAGATAATAAGGTTAAAAAAAACAACAAAAGTCAGATTTTTAATTTTGTTTACAAAATCGAACAAGGCAAAGCGATATTCTTTGATCTTTTTTGCTGACAAAAGAGCTGGATATTTTACATTCCAGTTTATCTTTTATAGTATGGATTTGAGAGTCAAAAGCAAGAAAAAAGACCCAAGGAACTCCTTGAGTCTTTTGTAATTAAGGGATCTATAAGGTAGCGTCTCGATGCTGTTTTGCTAGATCAACGATCTGCTTAAGTACCTCATTGAGCTCTGAAATCCAGCGATCTTTGAAAGATCTCGGAGCTGGACAAAACTTTATCCAACGAAGCTGAGTATCTAAAGTAGATAAAAGCTTATACAACTCTGGCTTTAACTGATATGCATTCCCACCATTGAGGCCGTATGCAAAGCTATTTCCCTCTCTCATATGAAAATAAGAGTCTGGAGTATAGCTGGGTAGATATTTGAATATCCTCCATTCAATGATGTCGATTCTTCCTCGTATTGCATTAGGTGAGATATGCAGATCAAAATCTTTTACAATCTCAGAGAAGAATAAAGAGGTTTTTTCCTCCATCCCTAATCTGTGAGCAAACTCGGGATCACTTTTGAGTTTTGGATCCTTGTAGGAGCTATATCTTGCAGATATAAACCTGGTCTTTTCCCCTTTCATAAGAGTTATTTGTAGGTGAATATTTGTGTTTACATTGACATAATGTATAAAAATAACATAAAAAGTCAAGATATTGATTTTTTTTATTTTACCTAAAAAATAAATTATTACAAAAAATCTGACTCCTGAGGATATTCCCCCTTTTGAGTCAGATTTTAAATTTTTTTAAACTTATTTTACGAGTTCGTAAGTATCTTTTGCGATCATAAGTTCTTCATTTGTTGGGATAACCCAGATTTGAACTTTAGAGTCTGGAGTAGTGATTGCTTTTTCTTCTCCTCTAAAGTTGTTGAGGCTTTCATCAAAGTGAGCTCCAAGCCAACCAAGTTGACTAGCAATAAGTCTTCTTTGAAGCATTGAATTTTCAAGAACTCCAGCAGTGAAAACAATTGCATCTACCCCCTGGAGCAAAGCTACATAACTACCAATATATTTAAGGATAGCATTGGTATACATATTCATTACTGTTACTTCTCTTTCTTTACCTTCGTTGTATCCACCTTCGATATCTCTGTGATCACTTGAGATTTGAGAAACTCCAAGTACTCCTGATTTTTTATTCATAATAGTATCAATCTGATCTGGAGTGAGATTTTCTTTTTTCATCATAAAAGGTACAATAGCTGGATCAATATCTCCACATCTCGTTCCCATCATAAGTCCCTCAAGTGGAGTAAGTCCCATAGATGTTTCGATAACCTTTCCTGAGTCTACAGCTGTGATAGATGCTCCATTTCCTACATGACAAGTAATGATTTTGAGGTCGTTTCTTCCTGTGATTTCAGCGAGTCTTTCTGATACATATCTATGTGAAGTTCCATGGAATCCATATCTTCTTACTTTGTAGTTTTCATACCATTCGTAAGGAAGAGGGTAGAGGAAATGATCTGGTTTCATAGTCTGATGAAAAGCAGTATCAAATACAGCTACATTTGGTACTCCTGGCAAAACTTTTTCACATGCTTCGATTCCCATAATATTTGCAGGATTGTGCAATGGAGCAAGTTCTACGAGTTCATGAAGAACTTCTTTTACTTCTGGCGTAATCAATGTAGAGTGAGCAAATTTTTCTCCTCCATGTACAACTCTATGTCCTACGGCATTGATTTCATCAAGACTCTTTACTGCTCCAAATTCAGGATTTACCAAGATGTCCAATACCTTATGCAAAGCTACCTCATGATTTGGCAAGTCAAGTTCAAATGGGTGTTTGTCTCCGTTCTTGGTTTTATGGGTAATTTTTCCGCCATCAATTCCTACTCTTTCTACGAGTCCAGAGCACAAAACTTCGTTGTTCTCCATATCAAACATTTGATACTTGAGGGAGGAACTACCAGCATTAAGGATCAGAATTTTCATCTTTTTCATAATAATAAAAACTAAAATACAAGCTTAGCATAACGAAATCACCACAAAAAGCAATAAAAAAAACAAAAAAGCATTTCTATTGACTTTAGTGGTTTTTTTGATATAAGATGAGTGTGATACAAATATTTATTTATCAAATTAAAAAAAATTATGAAACAAAAGACTCTTATTATTCTTAAGCCCGATTGCATTCGCAAGGGGTTTCGCGATGAAGTAATTGATCGTTTTGTGCAGGATGGCTTTACTATTCTTAAAAAAAGAGAATGTAGGGCAACTTATGACGAACTCTTCAAGCACTATGAAGGAATTGGTCAGCTCAAAACCAGACTCGAAGCTGAGGGACGAGCACATGTCTTTGCTGAGGTCATGGAATTCATGCAGTCGGGGACTATTGTTCCTCTCCTCATGGAGCGTGAAGATGCAATTGCTCGTGCAAGGGAACTTGCTGGTGCTACCTGCCCTTGGAAAGCTGCAGAGGGAACAATCAGATATGATTTTGGTCGTCACGATCCTGATCTACCAATCGAAAATGTGATCCATGCTTCTGCTAATGCTAAAGAAGCAGAACAAGAAATCGCTCTTTGGTTCCCAGAGAGATAATCGCTCTTTGGTTCCCAGAGAAGTAATGTCCATTGGTTTTTAAAACCAGAAAAAAAGTCTGACTTTCGTCCTCGGGAGTCAGATTTTTCTTGATTTTCAGTTTTTTTTTGGTATAATGAAGGAGATGGGGGTGACTTTGGATTTGATAGAAGGAATCCGTAATCCTCGATAGCCATTGCTCGATGATCGCAGAGCATAAACTCGATCAAACAAAAAATGCTAACTCAGCAAAATCTCTCCTTGCGAGAGCTGAACTTGTTAAAGCTTACGCTTAAGCTTTCAAGCCAGTAACTAACCTTGCTACTGACTCCTGCTAGGAGCAAGGCCGATTTGAGCAGGAAACCCAAACCTTGCATTGATCAAATTGAAGAATAGCGTTTGTTGCTTTTCGTCTTCTCCCTCTCTCTGCAAGGCTAAAAAATCAGGTTAAAAAGCTGACTATAATGGTAGAGTTCGAGCATTATGCCTTTTAGACCGGAGTTCAATTCTCCGCACCTCCAAACAAGGAGATTTTGATCAAAAAATAGCGTTAAAAGTCGCATAGATACTGGCATCTTTGGGTGTTGTAAAAGCGACTTTTTTTGCATACAGAAAAGTGCTACCTAATACAACACCAAAACTAAAAAAGACTTGACATTTATATAAAAGTATATATAAACTACATCGTAATATAAACATATTAAACATAAATAACTATGTACTGGGAAGAAAAACTGCAAGAAGTAGTGAAAGAATCTACTAAACAAGGCGTACCTCCTCTTATTTACTTTCTTGTAAAGAGGGTTGAGTGGGATCATCCCGAGCAGATACCTGATTCTGATGATCCTGCATTAGTTGAGGCATGGATTAGTCAGATATTCTTTGATTATCTTGCACAAGGCTTTGCGCCCGATAAGCTCATCTACCAAGGGATGCTGAGTCCTGAGCCGATCCTCCGTTATGAGCAGGCTCAAGATGTGTTAGGCTGTTGTTTGACACTTTGTGTGCCAAATCAAAAGTCAGAGCAAGAGAAAAGAGACAGCTTTGCTGAGCTCATTCAGCAAGGTAATTCCGCTGAGATCAAGCCTCTGATCTATGATGAGCTCAAGAGGCTTAAGACTCAACTCTGTAATGTCTCACGGTTCAATGCTACGAGAAATCAGGTCTTGGGCATCAAGGAAACTCTCAAGCGGATCGTAGATCTTGCTGGAACGTATGATGCGCAAGCATCATCTAACTAAGACTAGAGCCTCGGGGAAACTTCCTGGGGCTCTTTTCTGAAAATAAAGTTAAGAGAAGTATAGTCAGGGAGAAATAAGAGCTTGACATTTATGTGAAAATATATAATAATATGCTGTAATATAAATATAGTAAAAACAAACTTGACCTATGAAGTATTTATTTGACTGTCTAGAAAAATATCTAGATAATAATCCTCAAGAGGATCAGAAGAAGATCTTGGAATCTTGTCTCAAACTAAGGCGTTTGCTCTTGGTGGCAAAAGGAGAAGATCCCTCTATATCAATGATAGAGATTGATAATTTAGTCTCTCGATGTTTCTTCTCATCTATAGCAAAGGATTTTGATCTTATAATCTCTCCTATTCGATCGCCTTATACTCCTAGTAGAGACTCTCTCAGTCAGTCTGTAGACTACTATATGAGGATCGCTAGTGATGATCCACAACAGATAGGGGATGGGTATTCCAGAGATGACTTTGCTTGTCAGATCCTCGGAGGGAACTCAGCTGATCTTAAGGGGAATATGTTTAATCTCCTCTCAGCCTTGAAAACTCAACTTGCAGCTTTTGAGGCGCTAGTTTCTTTCGCAGAGAGTGGCAACTCTATGCTCAATAGTATCGTAAATCTCGCAAAGCAGTATCATGCTTAAGCATAGACGAGGGTCTCGGGGAAATCCCTGAGGCTCTTTCTTTTATTAAAAAAGGTGTTTATCTTGTTCTGATAAAGATAAAAATAATTGACATTAGTACAAAAATATATAAAGTAGCCGTGTAAAATAAAAAAATCATAAATATGACAAAGATTAAGATTCAAAATGGAGTAGAAAAAATAAAACTTTCTTTGGAGCATTTCCTTGCTGTACGAAGGAGCTTGCTTAGTTCGAGAGCGTGTTCTTCTGAGCAGAAGACTCCGTATGATGCTATAGTGTCTCGGAGATTTTTTAAGGGGATAGCTGGAGATTTTGCTATTTGTTATCAGGGGGATTTCTCCCATAGAGAAAAGCTTCGAGCTACCCTTCTTGAAAGGATTAGCTACTATATGAAGAGCTGTAACAAGGGATCTTCTGCCAATCTAGCAAAAAAGAAGAGCTTTGCTTGTGAAATTCTCGGAGGCAATTCCTCACGCCTCAAACCTCTGATATTTAATGATCTACTAGAGCTGGAAGGATTGCTTTTAGATCCGATCAAGTCTTTTTCTGAGGCTGAAACGATACAAAAACTCCTCCTACAGATAGTAGATACTGCGCAATCTTATCAGTAATACTACTCCAAAATTTAGAGCCTTGGGAATTTCCTTGAGGCTCTTTTATCTTATGAGAACAATAAAAAAAACTGACTCTGGATCAGGTTTTTGACTTTTTTTTTGTGTGTGTGAAGGATAATATGTTTTGATTGGTAGCTATTCCCCGCATGTTCCCACTATTTTCTTTGCTAGAAAAACGATGCCCACTATATCCCAATCTTTTCAAAATACCAACAAAAAAGTAAACTTTTCGCCTCTTTTGTCAAGCCAAGATGGCGGTAAAAGGTTGATTTATCTTGATTTCTCTATTCAAAGTACTATAAGCAGGGACGAACACATGGGCAAGAGGTCCTGTTGTCAATTCTTTATTTTTTATACTTATACACAATGAAAAATTTGAAAAAAGGTTTTACACTCGTGGAAATGCTCATCGTAGTGGTGATCATCGGTATTCTCGCAGCAGCGATCTTGCCTAGACTTACAGGAGCTCAAGCAGCTACTAGAGATGTTGCTAGACAAAAGGGACTTAACGATATTGCATCAGCTCTTGAGATGTATACTACTTCTGTAGGATCTTATCCTGACACTCCAGCTAAAGGTTCAGCAGATGGTTTGAAAGCAACATTAGTTGATGATAAGGGATATCTTAAGGACATCCCTGCAGATCCTCAAACTAAATCGTTAGCTATTAAAATCGATACTAAAACCGGAACAGAAGGGCAGTTTGCTTATACTACTCTCAGAAAAAATACAACTCCAAAGGCTGCTTATGCGCTTGTAGCAAAGGTAGAAACTATTGATAAGGCAAATGCAAATGCAGCTATCGTAGAGGCTATAAAAAATGATGTTGAAGCTTCTGCTGCTGAAGCAACTCTTTGTAAAAAAGCTTCAAGGACTTCATGAACTGCAAATGTAACAGATAAAAACAATTGTCAACTAACTAATAATGATATGTATATGGTAGTGATTAGATAATTGCTTGTTGAGCTATCTAACACCTTAGAAGAATCTCACACGATGGTGTGGGATTTTTTTTGTTTATAAAAAAACTCCTGAGACTCCAGACTCATCGTCCTCAAAAAAAACTTGCGAAAAATCACAAAACCTTTATACTTAAAGATAATTACCTCTTTGTTAAAAATCTGACTTTTTATCCACTTTCCCCTATGATGAAGCGATTGGCTAAACTTTTTCTTTGGTGTGCGAGATTTCGCTATGATATTCAGATCAAAGGACTTTCTCAGCTAAAATCTGGACAGAGCTATCTGGTATTGCCAAATCATAGCTCTCTTTTGGAGCCGATGATTATTTTTTCGCTTTTTGTCCCTAAGGTGCGCCTCAGGCCAGTTGCTATCTCTGCATTTGCCAACAATCGTTTCCTCAAGCGGTTTTTTGATCGTATTGGAGCGATTGCGGTAGAGGAGTCTTCGAGCAAGGATACTCAGCTTCTTGCCTCCCGCCTCAATCATTCGCTTGATCAGCTCCAGTCTGCACTAGAGACGGGAGATTCTGTCTTGCTTTTCCCTTCAGGACAGATTGCCGGACAGGGGAAGGAATATCTCTGAGCCAAAAAATCAGCCTATCTTGCACTTCAATCTGCACTCCCTGAGACCAAAGTGCTAACCGTGAGAGTTTCAGGACTCTGGTGATCAATGTGGTCCAATGCTTGGAATGGTGCTCGTCCTAAGCTTTTCTTTACTTTTCTAAAGGCTCTCTGGTATCTTATCGCAAACCTTTTTATTTTTCTCCCAAAAAGAAAAATTCTGATCGAAATCCTAGATCAGACCTCAACTCTTAAGGACTTATCTCAAGGGGATTTAATCAGTTTCAATCAGTATTTGGAAGATTTTTATAATCAAAGAGGGGAGGAGACGCTCAATTATCTCCCACACTACTTCTATTTCAACGATGTTAAGCACAAAAAGCTTCCTTCTACCATTACCAATTCTATCGCTTCTTTGCAAGATATCCAGTCCTATGATACTTCCAAGTTCTCAACTGATATCATTGATTTTGTCTCCTCAGAACTCAAAAAGATCAAAAATCTGACTCCAGAGACCAATATTTCACTCGATCAGCATTTGGTTTTTGACTTGTATCTTGATTCTCTCGATATGGCAGAGCTCAAGAATACCATTCTCTCTACCTATCCCAAAGCATCCAATACCCCAATCCTTGAGCTCAAGACTGTAGCTGATATGGTAGCTATGGCATCGGGACTGACCAAGAGCGAGAGTCAGCTTTTTAAGCCTTGTGATTGGCATATCTCGCCACAGAATCTCTCTCGAAATCTCGATCCTACGCAAAATATCCTTCAACATTTCAAATCTCAGTGGAAGTCTGACAAAACTGCATCACAAGTCTATGATCAGCTCTTTGGTCTACAGTCGAGAAAGGATATTGTACTCAAATCACTTCTCATCTCTGATTATCTCAAATCGATTGAGGGGCAGTATATCGGGATTATGCTCCCAGCACTTGCAAGTACTTCAATTCTGCTCTTGGCGACCTATCTTGCTGAGAAAATTCCCGTAATGATGAACTGGACGCACTCACAGCCAGCTTTTGAGCATTGTGTCAAATTTTCCAAAACCAAAAAAATTCTGACCTCCAAGGCCTTTTATCAAAAGATCAATATTGCTCGATTAGATCAGTATGAATTTGTCTTTCTCGAAGATCTCCTCAAAAATATTCCCCTTTCTCGCAAGCTTTGGGCATTAGCGCGCTCGCTTTATTTCCCTATCCCTGCAAAACTTGATCCAACTGCCGTTATCCTCTATACTTCTTGAAGTGAAGCCTTGCCAAAGGCAGTTCCTCTCACGCATCGCAATCTTATTTCCAATCTTCAATGAGCTTTAGGGATTCTTGATATCAAGCATGATGAGAGGCTTTTGGGCTATTTGCCACCGTTTCATAGTTTTGGATTTACGGTAAATACGATTTTGCCACTGGTGGCAGGACTGAGGCTAGTCAATACCCCAGATCCCAACGATTCTCTAAGCGTTGCTCGCCTGATTGCCCATACTCAGCCTACACTCCTTGCCACTACGCCAACCTTTCTCCGCAATTTATTAAATGTTGCCAGCCCTGATCAGCTTACCTCACTTCGTTATGTGATTACCGGTGGAGAGAAGTGTTCAGAGTCCGTCTTTGAAAAAGCAAAAAAGCTGATTCCTTCAGCAGTTATCCTCGAGGGATATGGGATTACCGAATGTTCGCCTATTATTTCAATCAATACGCTCAAAAAACAAAAAAAACAATCTGCTGGAATCTCAATCTCCAATGGAGAAATAAAAATCCTTGATCTCGAAAACCTTGAGGAAAAGCCTCTCAATCAGGAGGGAATGATCTATTTTTCCTCTCCAAGCGTTTTTTCTGGCTATCAGGATAGCAAAATCGCCTCTCCCTTTATCTCCCTTGAGGGTAAAAAGCGATACAAGACCTGAGATCTCGGATATCTTGATAAAGATGGATTTTTGTATATCACAGGAAGACAAAAGAGATTTCTCAAGCTTGGTGGAGAGATGATTTCGCTTCCTTTTATTGAGTGATTGCTTTCCGCAAGATTTGGCAGCTCAGAAGCACTTAATCTTGCTATTGAGGGAAAAGAACTAGAATCCTGAATCAGAATTGTCCTTTTTACCGTAGATCTAGATCTTAGTCTCTCAGAAGTCAATGCCTACCTGAGGTCTAAGGGGGTAAATAATCTTATCCAGATCGATGAAATCAAGCCAATTTGAGCACTTCCGCTCCTCTGAACAGGAAAAGTCGACTATAAAGTCTTGAAAGATCTTTGTTAATCACTACACTTTCAGTTATTTATCTCTCTTTCCCAAAAAAAGATGAAAATTCTGATCGTGTGTGCGACTCCTTGAGAGCTCAAGACCGTAAAATCTCAGATCAAATCCCTTAATCTCAAGACTAAACTCCAGATCGACTACCTGTGTACAGGAATGGGAAATTATGCAATGATCTTTGCTTTGACCAAATACTTGACTCAGCATACCCAAGAGGAGTTTTTCCTTGTGAATATTTGAGTTTGTGGTTATTATACTTCCTCAATACCTCCAAAGCTTCTTCAGGTCTGAAGAATCAAAAACCTTGCAACGAGCAAGGAGCTTCTGCCACCTTTGCCATTTCTTTTTGGAGAAGTAGTCAGTATTTATTCCTCAGAAGTGCCTATGACAAGATGGAATATTGACTGAGAGGGCTTTGTTGATATGGAGAGCTGGGGATTTGAGTTGGTCGCAGATCAGTTTAGATTTCCTCGTCTCCTTCTCAAAGTTCCTTATGATAAAGTTGGCAAAGAAACTGAGCACTTTGACTATCATCTCGCCACTCAAAAACTCGCCGAAGGGATTGATTATCTCGCACTCATTGAAAAGATTCTCCATCGAATAGAGCATTCTTCTCATTAATACAAAAAAGAAGTCCAAAATCAGACTTCTTTCTTTTTTTTATTGAACGATACTTGGAAAAAAGTTCTCAACTAGTGTGATTTGCATCCGCAGTGATTTTCTTCACCGCATTCACATTGATCACCGCATTCACATTGATCATCACTGTTCTCATCTTGACAATCGCAATGATGGTGCTCATGATGATGGTGCTCGTGATGTCCGTGATGGTGGTGATCATGACCACAGCATCCACATCCTTCTCCCTCTTCTTCAGGGAGTTCTACAGCATTGAGCATACTTCTAATCATAAAATCAACAACTTGATCATCAGTTACACTCTCTCCTGCCATATCTTCGATAGCAGCTTTGAGCTTAAGAAAATTTTCATGAGTCTCAGGAGTGAGTTCGAGTGTTGTTTTTGTCATGGTTGTATTGGTTAACAAATAAACGCTCATAAATATATTGTTTTGGGAAATAATTGCAAGTTTTTTTCACTTTCATTTGCATTTGATGGTCAGAATTTTATACTTACAAGGATTTTTGGTGGAATAAGCTAAAAGTCTTAATCTCTAGACTAATCAATCTCTAATGTTGGAATATTCACCCATTTTTGATGAAATATTCTACCTATAGAGCTATAATTTTTTATGCATTAAACGATGATATAATGCCAATACTATGATCGATCATTACCGCTGCTGTCTCACTAGCTATAGGAGGAGCAGCTGGATTCTATGGATACAAAAAATCCCTTAGTGAAAAACAGCTCCGTTACAAAGCCAAAATGGAGAGAGCAAGAGAAACCGAAGAAGAAATGCTCAAAGAAGCAAGAAAAAAAGCTGAATCAGTTCTCGAACAGGCTGAGATCAAGGCTCAAAAAATCGAGGATCAAAGGTTAGCCAAGATGGAAGAAATCCAGAATCGTCTCCTCATCAGAGAAGAAAAAATGGATCAAAAACTTGAAAAACTCGAAGAAGAAAAAACCAAAATTATAGAAAAACAAAGAGAAATTGATGAAATTATTGCCCTACAAAAGGAAAAACTCTCAGAAATAGCAAATATCAAGCCAGAAGATGCAAAAACTGAAATTTTTCAAAGGGTTGAACAAGAATCACAAGCTGAACTTATTAGATATATTGAAAAATTTAAAACCATCAAAGCAGAAGAAGCTCAGAAAGAAGCAGCGATGATTATTTCTCAGGCCCTTCCAAGAATTGCTGCAGATACCGTAAGTGAATTTACTTCCAAGATGATCGATCTCCCAAGTGAAGAGTTTAAGGGAAAGCTTATCGGTAGAGAGGGGAGAAATATCTCACTTTTTGAAAAATTGACCGGAGTTGAGCTTCTGATTGATGATACTCCATTAAGTGTTAGAATTTCATCTTTCGATAGTGAAAAAAGATTCATCGCAGCTAAAACCCTTGAACTTCTTATCAAAGACTGAAGAATCAATCCTTTCTATATTGAGAAGGTTTACAATCAAGTTGTGGCTGATCTTGAGGTGACTTTGGTCGAAAAGGGAAAAGAAGCATTAACAGTGCTTAATATCCCTATGATGAAGCCTGAAATCGTGAGAACAATTGGTCAGTTCTTCCTCAGATATAGTTATGGACAAAATTTATGGATTCATTCATTAGAGGTAGCAAAAACAGCAGAAATGATCGCTGTTGAATTGGGTCTTGATGCTTGAATAGCAAAGAGAGCAGGACTTTTGCATGATGTAGGAAAGGTGCTAGCAGGAGCAGGAGAATCCCATACCAAGGTGGGAGCTGATATGCTTCGTAAGTGGGGTATGGATCCAATCATAGTAAATGCTGCAGAATCACATCACTATGATGTAGAAATGACTCATCCAATTTCATGGATCGTGGCAGCTGCAGATGCTATGTCTGCTTCTAGACCAGGTGCAAGATTTGATACCAAGGAGTTCTTTATAGAGAAAATGGGTGAACTTGAGAAGCTCATTCTCGAGGTAGAATGAGTAGATAAAGTACATATTATGCAGGCTTGAAGAGAAATTATGGTTTTTGTTAATCCAAAACTTATTTCCGATATCCAAGTAGAGTGATTATTGAAAAAGATTGGAGAAAAGATCGAAGAACAACTCGATTATCCAGGAATTATCAGAATTACTGCTCTTAGAGAGACAAAGCTAGTGCAGTATCTCAGATAACCCTTTATATGTTTATTGTTTGGTATGTTTCCTTATATTGAAGTCTTTGGCGTAAAGTGGTATATGACGGGGATTGGAATTATCCTTGCGGGGATAACCTTCCTGATTACTGTCTATCAGTTGAGCAAAAAATACAATCAGGATTTTGTGAAATTTTTTACTCGATTGCCAGTTTTGCTGATTTCAACTTATATTTTATGACTATATAGTACATTTGTACTGCAAAATCAAACACTAATCCCTACTTCATTTGGAGTTTTTAGTCCATACGGTTATCGTTTTGGACTTTTGGGACTTTTGATTGCGATTTTCGGATCAATATTGTACTTCCTCTCTTCATTTAGGAGGAGCGAAAGTAAAAAAATATGGATAGACATCTTTTTCTTTGGATTGATCAATGCAATGGTTGTTCTCTGAGTGTTCCTAGTTCTCGGAGATACTTTTGTAGGAAAGGAATGTCAGAGCTGGATGTGTGTTCAGGCGCTTGTAGCTGAGAGTGACCTGATCAAGTATACCAGTGGAGTCTATCCTATCGGAATCTTTCTTTCAATTGGAGCATTGCTTATCAATGTTTTGATTACCTTTTGGAAGATGACAAGCCAAAAAAACTGACTTGGGATTTGGGGATTCATCTTGTTCCTCGGTGTTTTGCTTTTGATCTTACCCTTTTGGAATTATCCAGCTCATGGAATTATTAATCTGGGACTTTTCCGTTTTGATCTCTATCATATCGTGATTTTGGTTCTGATTTGTTGGCTTTTTGTGCTTCAAAGGAGATGGAGAAAGCCATACTAAACTTTTATTTTCTCTCAATGAGAGGCAAGTATGAAACTGTTTTTTTCCAAGACCGATAGTATTTACAAAATCTTGAAAATTCTAGAAAAAATTCCTTCAAATAAGCAGGTTGAGATCGCTATCGATTCTGAACATGCTTTTTTTGATAATCAACGATGGGGGAGGCAGGTCCAGGAAATTATCAATACTAGGCAGCTTAATATTGTATTTAAAGCTGAAAAAAACTTTAACAGAACCTATTTTGAGCAAGTAGGACTTAGAGTCTTGGAACAAAAACAAAGACCTATCGTAAAAATTCTTAGAACGCTAGGGTTATTCCTCTTTGATAGCAAAAGATTTCATCTCCTGACGCAAAATAAGCAACAATATCTTACTTATCTCATCTTTGGATTAGAGGTGGTAGTTGGACTTGCTCTGCTTTGGGTTGTGCTACTCTTTTTTATGCCATCAGCTACAGTAACACTTCTTCCTGCCCAAAATAGTGAAGATATTATTTACAATTTCCGTTACTATCCTCAAGGATTCCAAGGGCTAAGCGGAGTTATCAGACAGCTAAGTATCCCATATCAAACCTGATCAATTCGTTATCAGTATCAGATGTCAATTAGCACGGATAATATTCATCATATTAGTAATCCCTCAGAGGGAACCGTAAAAATTTATAATAGGACTCCAAATAAATTTGATTTACTTGCAAATACAAAGTTTATTGCATCAGATGGGACGATCTTTGTCAGTAAGGAGCCAATTTCTATTCCCGCAGGAGCTCCAGACAAGGCATCTGAACTAAAGGTTAAGCTTACTGCCTCAGAATATGATGAAGCGGGCAATCTTATCTGAGTCAGAGGAAATATCGCTCGTGGTAGCAAGTTGACCATCAAGAATATCAAGGAAAGCTATCTTTTAACCAAGATTTGGGCAGAAGCAATAGAAGACTTTAAAGGCTGATCTACGACTTCGCTCTGAATTGTATCAGAAAAAGATCATGCTATCCTCAGGCAAAAACTTACCGATAGCGTCTATCAAAATAAGCTTGCCACAGTAAAACAGCAATTCCAACAAAAAAATGCTGTTGTATTTCTTAGCTCTCCATTGGTCAAAACAACAATAGAAAATATTGTTATTGATGGGAAAATCGGAGATAAGGCAACGAGTCTCAAAGGATATGCTCAGGTTTCTTTTTCTTTTCTCTATGTTAATCGGGAGGATTTAATGAATGCGTTTAGTGAATATGTTCGTGCAAGACAGGCAGACAGTATTCACCTAATTAGTATAGATCCTAATTCTTTAAGTTTCCTTTATGAGAATTTAAAATCAGAAACTCTAGTGGCTCAGCTTTCAGGGGAAAAATCTCAAATCTGATCCAATGCACTGTATATTCTACCGACAAAGGTTTCTATTCTTCAGGGTTACGATTTCAAAAGGGATATCAAAGGTATTCTTCCCGCTATCAAAAATCTTGTCTCAGGAAAGACAGTTTCTGAGACGCAAAAGTTGATACAATCCTATCCAGAAATATCAAGCTCTTCGATAGACTTAGGATTGTTTGGTGGGGATCGTCTCCCAACAGTAAAATCAAGAATCTCAGTAAAAGTATCAGAGTAAAAACAAAAGATCTCAGATATTCATTTCTGGGATTTTTCTTTTAGGAAAATAGTTATTTTTATTTATCAATATTTTTTTTGACAATTGTTAAATAATAGATATTTACTTGATTTTTTGTAGAAAAATAATAATGTCAGAATGTTTTTTCATCTATAGAAGATAACAAAGAATCAAAAAGCTGATTATGAAGGATAGAATAATTCATAATCGCCAATCCTTTTACTCTTTCCCAATTTTTTCTCTATGATTATGCAGACCAAAACCTTTACGAATCTCTGATTGATTGGACATGAGATTGTTATTGAGGCAGATTCTAGCAAGGCACTTCCAGCTATTGAGATTATTGGACTTCCAGATGCGAGTATCAAAGAAGCAAAAGATCGTATTAGATCAACTTTTAGAAATGTCGGTATTGATCTTCCAAAGAGAAAGTTTATTCTCAATCTTTCTCCTTCTCACCTTAGAAAAGTAGGAACCTCTTTTGATCTTGCAATGGCGGTTGCACTATTGGGGTTGATTCATGAAGGAAGGCTCAATCATGCAGAGAGGATGGGAGAATTCTTGTTTTTCTGAGAGCTTGGGCTTGATGGAAAACTCAAGAGAGTAAATGGACTTCTTCCAAGTGTGATTTCTGCAAAACAAAAGGGATATCAGACCTTTTTCATCCCTCGAGAAAATGCTTATGAGCTAGAATATATTAGTGATATTACGATTATTCCTATTACACACTTTTCACAGATTGTAGACTTTTTCCTCAAAGGAAGTCAGCTTTCCTATCTTCGTAATGCCAAAAATTTTTCAGAAATAGGAGAAAATGCTGATTCCGATGCCAACGATTTTAAATATATCAAAGGGCAATTATTTGCAAAAAGAGCATTGAGTATTGCAGCGGCTGGATTGCATAATGTGCTCATGGTGTGAGCTCCTTGATCCTGAAAAACCATGCTAAGTAAAGCCCTGACTACCATATTGCCTCCTCTAGGTTTTGATGAGATCCTTGAAGTAAGTCAGATTTATTCTGTGGTTTGAAAGCTCAATCAGGATCTGCCTTTAATTGTGCGTAGACCTTTTAGGCAAGTGCATCATACCGCATCCAAGGTTTCAATTATCTGATGAGGGGCAAATCTGACTCCAGGTGAGGTATCTCTAGCTCACAAGGAGATATTATTTTTTGATGAATTAACTGAGTTCCCAAGAGAGGTGTTGGAAGTTTTAAGACAGCCTCTTGAGGATAGAGTAATCAATATCTCTCGTGCAAGTGGAACGGTTCAGTATCCAGCTAATGTCATGTTTGTCGCATCAATGAACCCTTGCAAATGCGGATTTTATAAGGATCCAGACAAAGCATGTTCTTGTTCTCTTACAGAGATCAAAAGGTATCAAAGTAAAATTTCAGGACCATTGCTCGATAGAGTGGATATGATCCTTGAAATTCCTAGAGAAAATATCTCAACGCTTCTCGAAAAATCAGCTTCGCTTTCTTCAGCAGAGCTTTTTGAAGGAGTGAAAAAAGCCTGGAAAATTCAGCAGGATCGTTTCAAGTGAGGGGATATTCAAGTCAATGCCTATATGAGAGCAAAGGATATTGATCAGTTTATCACCCTTGATAGTGCGAGTAAAGATTTTCTCGCAAAGGCGACTGAGAAATTTTCTCTCTCAGGGAGAGTGGTTCATCGTTTGCTCAAGTTGGCTAGGACGATCGCAGATATGGAGGAGAGGGAGAATATTGTAGTGGGCGATATTATGGAGGCGCTCCACTATAGGAGCAAGACAATGTTTATTGAAAATGAATAAAACAAAAAACTAAAATCAGATTTCCTTTTTCTTTACTATAAAAAAACACTTGACATCGTAAAGAAAAGGTATATAATAAGAGTATAAAAATAAATATGTCTAACGAAATAACTTTTATCATTATGAAAGACTGTTATAAGCTCTGTGGGAAATTACTTTTCTGGAACTTCATATCAGCTCTAGTGGCGATAGCTTTACTGCACTTTATCCTATGGGTTGAAAACCTCACAGGAAAGCAGAATGTGCTAGCTGGTTGTCTAGAGGTTCCCTCGCACGTGTGGGGAGCTTGGGGGATGTTTGGTTATGTGATAGGAGCCCTACTGTTCCTCTTGATCCTTGGACTTTTGGTCCTCATTTTCTGCGCCTGTATGCGATGCGTATCTTTATGTTTCGATCCTTCCTTTAATAAGAGGGGAGCTATAAACACAAACCACCTTTTAGTCTTTGACTTAGTAGCATATTTTTGCTCTTACATAGCGGTATTTATGCTTTGGTGGATGTTTGTATCTTTCGAAGAGTATGATATGCATATCATACTTGGTATAATCCTATTCCCATTGGTAGTACGGTTTATATTACGCTTAAAATGATATCTTTTCAAAAAAAAGCCTGATGCTCTTGAATTAAGAGTATCGGGCTTTTGCCTTTATATACTGATTATCAAATTTGATAATCATATCTAAGTTAATATTTAGAATTCAACTTCTTCGTCTTCATCGTGATGAGCTTCAGCTCTAGCAGCGAGTCTTGTAGGGTCTTCTTTTGCAAAGTCTACTTTGATTGCTCTTCCCCAGAGTTCTTGTCCATCCATTTCAGCTCTAGCTTTTGCAGCATCTTCTGCATTTTTAAACTCTACGAACCCAAATCCCTTACTTCTTGGTGGTTCTCCTTGTTCTCTTTGAGTGAGGTTTACTCTCGCAAATACTACTTCTCCATACTTTGAGAATTCAGTTTTGAGATCATTACCTCTCATTTTCCAATTTAATCAACCTACGAATAGTTTTGTCTGGCTGATAATCATTCCTTCCGTCATTTAACCACAAAATAATAAATTAAAGAATCGCCGAAGATCTCGGCTGACCACAATATACGACTTATCTATAGTTTTGCAAGGCTTTTTCCCAGAAAACCAAAAAAAAACGAAAAATTTGCTTTACAATCTTTTCTAAATATAATTAATATGTTTTTTATCTTTGTATATGATGAGTAATGTCAGATACTACCGCTACTCCAAATCCTTCACAGATTACTCCACAGGCGAATACCCCAGCTGCACAAACTGCAAAAGCACCATTTTTTTGAGGGAATGCCGCAGTTTTTGAAAATTTGGATAAGTTTGAGCAAATTTCAAATCCCGTAGGAGAGCCAAATTTTGAATTCCAATTTGAAGATGTTGCACCTCAAATGCAAAATGAAGAAGAAAATTCTGACTTCACCCCTGTTGTTCCTTCTTCAGATCATCAGTCTGTAGATGAGAAGCTTCCTGATGAAGCTGCTGTTCCAGAGTTTTCAGCAGATGATTTTGTGCAAAATACTCCAGTTGAGGAGACGATTCCTCAGGATTTAGTTGTTGATATGGAACCTCAGACTTCAACTGAACAATCAGCCCCTACTTTTGAGCCTGAGGTACAAGATGCAGCTTTTCATGAGCAGCCAGAACCTTCTTTTGAAGATAGTTCTGATCAGTCTTTTGTAGAAACTCCAGTGGTAGAGCACTATTTCCCAGAAGATCCAATTGTCGAAACAGAAAACTCAGAAGAAAACGATCTTGCAGATCAGCCTTTTCAACCTATGATACAGGAAGAAGCAATTCCAGTTGTAGATACTGATATTGCTGAAGAAGAATCTCAATCAGTCGATCTAGATGCTGATTCTCAAGAAAATTTGGTGATGGATCAAGATTTACAAGCACATCAGCAGCTCGAACAGGAGCCGGTTTCTCAGCAAACTAAACTCATGCAAAAGTTTCATAATTTGCTTACTTCAGCAAAGGAAATCCTTAGACTTCAACGCAAGTTGCAACAAGATCCAGATGCTTTTGAGCTTTCAGGAGGAACGACAAGCAAGAGTCAGCTTTCTTATACTATTTCTCTTGATCAAAACGCAGATATCCCAGTTTTGAATATCAAAAAGACTGAACTCTTTATTGATTCCCAAGAGCAGGAAGAGCATCTTTTGTCGCTTACTTCTGAATCTCCAGATGAGAATTTAAAAATCTCGATTGACAACGAACCTTTGTATGTGGAAAATATTGATTTGATTGAGGGAAATAAGCCAGTATTTGTCTCTGAAAAACTCAATAAGTTTGAATTCTTTTTCTCAGATAAGGAAAAAGAGCTTTCTGAACAGCGAGAAAAAATTAAAATTGAAAAAGAAAAAAAAGCCTGACTCAATGCGATCTTTAGATCCTTTTAGTTTAGATTTTTCTTCTCAATGATAAAAAAGCAGGATTAATTCCCTGCTTTTTATGCTTTTTTGACAAATTCAGATTTGAGCGCCATAGCTCATATTCCTTCCACTTTGCAGTCAATATTATGCTCTCCATCAACAAGTCTGATATTTTTGACTTTAGTTCCTTGTTTGATACTTCATCATTTGAACTTGAGGTCTTTAATTATGATAATACTATCTCAATCTGCTAGTCTATTTCCATTGCTATCAATGATAATCAATTCATGAGCATCAGACTTTTCATCTTCTTTTCGAGTGTGATCACAGTTTGAGCAAATTCGATATTCTCAATTCTCATACGGGAATTCAAAATTACAATTTGGACAAATTGGCAAATGCATAGGATGGTTGTAATGAAGTAAAATTTAGCAAGAGTATTTTGGAGTTTCTCATTCTGCTGGAATCGCACAAGTCGTATTGCTAAGCGGACTTATCGCCTCTTGTAAAATAGTTTGAAGCTTGATTTTTTGTTCGGTGGTAAGTGGGATTTGAGGATCTTTTTGCTCAGGAAGAGTATCAAAGTGGTGATTCAGAATTTTCCCCTCTTTTATTACCAAAACTGCCGGTACATAGAGTCTTTTGATGGTTGGATTATTGAGACCTTCATATGCTGGTAAAATCGTATCTAATTTGTCCAAAATCCACTGATATTCTGGACTGGTTTCTTTTTTTACGACAATTTTTCCGTCTACGAGCTCCTTTTGATCGCGAAGCTCTTTGGGATTAAAGTAGTATAAATCTTTCACATTGCTTTTCTCCATCGCAGCAAAGAGTTCAGGAAGGAGGTTTCTACACCATGGACAGCTTGGAAATCAAAAAAACAAAATTCCACTACCAGAGTTGAGCATTGCTTGAGTCTGATCAAAACTTAGTATATGAATATTGAGCTTCTCAGGTACATTCATATGCGGATGCTCGTTATCATTGAGTGCTTCATATTCAGCCTTAAAGGTTAGGGTATCGTTTATAACTGATGTTCCAGATGCTAACCCTCCGGTGTTTTCTTGAGTGGTATTAAGATCGGTATTCTTACCGCAACCAGCAAGCAATATCATACTTACAAAGCCAAAAACTACTAAGCTTTTTTTCATCATTCTTTTTTCAAAAGATAAAAAATCTGAATCTAGATTAGGGTTTTAACCTTTGATTGCAAGTGAAAATAGGAAATCATCTTTAAAATAGCGTGAAGCTTTAGCTGAAATAGTTTGAATTCTTCCTTTTTTTTGCTGAAAGGATTGCTTTTTTATATCTCTTTTAGAAAAAGTCAAGTTTTTATTTCAAGCGATATCAGACAAAACTTGCAAAAAATCCCCTTGCTAAGTATAATTGAATTGAGTTTTTATAACTTTCTTTGATCAAGAATGAATAAACAAAAAAGTCAGACTTTAAGCCTATTTTCAAAAATACTTTTGGGATCTGGGGTTTTGCTTGTAGGACTTGGATCTCGAGTTTTAGCCGCTAGTTCTACCAATAACTCTATCGTCCCAACTGAATATTTTGCTAATTATAAAATCCAAAAACAACGAAATAGACTTTTGGAGATTTTTGTAGAAATTGATGCAGATTCTAGAACAGGAAAAGTCTGACCTTCAAGCTTGTATGCAGAACTTTATACCATTATGAATAAGATTTTTCCTTATTTTCCTCAGGAATATACTTTTCAGGTAGTTTACAAGCAGTGTCAGCAAGCAACAAAAACTATGGCAGCTTCAGCAACCAGAGAAAACTTTAATTCATTTAATGAAAATTGTAAAGTTCCTATCACTGCTATTACCAATACTATCCAAAATAAATATGCAGTTAAAGCTTCGGCTTCACTTTCACCAAGCTCTGGACCAGCTCCTTTGACGGTGACTTTTGATGCAAGAGCGAGTACAGATCCTTCCAATGAAACAATTCCATCTAGAAATTATTTCTGGTATTACAGAGATATTGATGGAACAGATAAACCTATTGGTTATGGACCAGTTGTAAACTATAAATTCAATGAATCCTGAACCTATATCGTGCATTTGACCGTTAGAAGTTCTAATACAGGAATTTTTGATGGAGAGGCAACAGTTTCTGTAAATGTTAGTCCAAAATCAGCGAATGTCATCGTCTATACCAATGGAAAAAAGATGACAAAGCAAAAGCCTCTCAAAGTAGGGGTTCAAGAAGCTAAAAAGGGGATTGTCTTTGATGGATCAGCTACCTTGCCTATGGGATGAAGAGAAATCCTTTCTCATCAGTGGTCAATTACTTCTAGAGATGGATTTAAATATTCTAGAGCTGGAGATTGAAAGCCAGGGTATATTAATCTTCCATTGCCATCACAGGGAGAATTTATCGTATCGCTTTCTGTTGCTGATAATGAGAGAAATACGGTTACTGAAAACTTTTCTCTTGCAGTATCTGACCCAGTAGCAACTATTCAACAAACTCCAGATAAAGGGACAACCTCGACAACTTTCAGTTTTTCTGCTGCTGCTTCTTATTCGCTTACCTCTAGAATCAAGCTTTATACTTGGGAACTCTTTGATTCAGATGGAAATAAGCTTGATACCTTACAAGGAAAGGAGATCAAGAAACAGTTCAAAAAACCTGGAAATTATACCGTTAAACTTACCGTCGAAGATGAAATTTGACAAAAAAATATTGATACTGTTAATCTTTATGTAGAATCTACAGCACCAATTCCTCAGTTTACCGTTACTCCGACGAGTACCTGGCTTTATCCATCAGAATTTACCTTCAATGCAGATTCTACCAATGATGTCGATGCAACCAATGGGTACGATTCACTTACTTATGAATGGAAGTTCTCTAGTCCAGATGTGGTAAAATATGTATCAGAGCAAAATGATAAAAGAAGAGTTACTGTTCTTTTTAATGAGCCAGGAACTCACAAGGTAACTCTTGTTGTTACTGACAAATACGGACAAATCTCAGAAATCAGCAAGGATGTAGTTGTGCAATCAGTGCTTAGACCTCAGCTTAAAGCTACTCCAAGAGCTGCAGTATGGGAGTCGTATATCACTTTTGAAGCTTCAAGTAATAAGAATATTCTTAGTTATGAGCGAGATTTTGGAGATGGATCTACTATCAGACAAAATACTGAAGCCGTCCAAAAACACAAGTATTCAAAAGTCTGAAACTATAGAGTGACCCTCAAAGTTACCGACGATTCTTGATCTACCAATACGGTCTATGAAACCGTATATGTAGGAGAGAAGGATTCTCCAATCATCTCCTATGCTGTTAAAGATGAATATGGAACAGTTTTAGGTGAAAATGATAAATGTGAAATCTGAAGTTGACAAACGGTTTCAGCTTATAGAGTCGATAGACAAAAGAGGTTCTCAATTGATACTTCTACTTCGGTTAATTCTCAGTGAGTAAACAATAATCTACGCTATTATTTCCAAGTCAAAAACGATGAGATTATTCAGAATCAAAACTTTTCTTATAAGTTCCCTGCATTGTGATGTCAGTATATTGATTATACTCTAGAGGATACCTCACTTGGAAAAAATGTTAAGCAAAGGATTTGGTTCCGCGTGGTAAATGCATTGCCAAAACTCTCAAATGTAACCTTACTTTTGCCTCAGTATGGAAATGAAATCGGAATTGGATTTCAGCAAACCGCAAACAAGGCACAAGATATTTTCAATACCAATAAAATTGACCCAGTGATTGTGAAAGTCACAGCAGAAAATGCACAGGATTCTGATGGAGCAATATCCTATTTCAAATGGTATTATTATCCAAAAGATAATCCAAATAAAATCTTAGAAACCAGAGTTTCTCCATGAAATATTCCTTATACTTACTTTTCTATTCCAAGACAGCCTTGAGAGTTTGTCTTTGGCGTGAAGATGTTTGATAATGATGATGGAGTTCAGACTTCAGAAGATATTTTGTGAAATGGCCCACTTATCATGTTCCCAAATGATGGAACGCAGCCAGATATTCCTATTGTGACCCTCAAAGCGAGTACAATTGCGACAGAAGTAGGGCAAGAGGTAACGTTTGATGTGATTAGTAAGGTGCTTTCGGATAGACCAGATTTTGTAAAGAGTAGAGTGATTCATATCGATTTTGATGGAGATGGAAATGATGATCTTGTTACCAAAGATGATCGTATTACTTATACTTATACTACTCCATCTCCTGCAAATCAGCCTTACAAGCCTGTTGCCAAGGTCTATTATAGAGATTATATGGGGATAGGGGAGTCAGCTCCAATTACTGTGAGAAATGCTGTTAAGCCAGCATTGATCTATGCAAGTATGGGAAATACTGTTCTGTTTAAAGACGTATCTCTTGGGACAATCATCGAAAGAGAGATTTGCCGAGACGTAAGACAGTGTGAGAAGGGGAATCAGGCTTATCTTGATGTCGCTAAACTTAATCTTAAAGATGCCAATGCAACACTCAAGAAGACATTTAAAATGACCTATCCTAAGGCATGAACCTATACCGTTCGTATCAAGGCCAAGGATGCCAATGCCAATGAAGCTTCTAGTACTATTGATGTTAAGGTTGGATCTCAATCTGCTTTAACAACATTGACAACGGGGCTTCAGCTCCTCACTTTGCCAGAAGCAAGTAAAAAATCTGATTGAACTCCTGAGATCTTCCTCGGAAAACAGCTTAATAACGAAGTAATGCTTTATGTAAAGACCGCTTCCTCTACGGATAAGTGTCGAATAGATACAGATATTACTGTTGATTCCAACTTGGATACCAAACCAGATAATGACCCAGAATTCTCTTGTAATAGGATTATTAATAAAATCTATCAGCCAGTTTCAGAGTCTATTATGGGAAGAATCTATTATCAGCCTACAGGTTCCAAAAAACTCTTTAAAAAGGACTTTACGGTAACCTTTGCTGATTATGAAAATAAGTTACTTGACGATGATCTTAAACTACAGTATACAAAATTAAATCAGCTTATTGCATGAATTGATGATGCAAAAAGTATCGCCAATGCTGATCTGAAACTTCTTTTAATCTCGCTAAGAAATGACCTCGGAGATGTACAAAAGACCAGAGGAAATGTAATTCAAGTCGAAGATTATCTTGCTAAAAAGACTACTAAGCTTTCCAAAAAGCAGCAAGATTTGCTTAATTCGGTATTGATTGCGCTTTCAGATCATGCAACGATAGGTGCCAAGTGAGGTTCTGCTTATGAAGTTTCCAAGGCTGCTATCTTGCAAATCCTTCCACTTACGCTCCAGCAATCAACCAATGCAAACTTCAATAAGTTTGAGAATGCTGACTCTGCAGTACTTTCTGGAAAAAGTGTACAAGACTTCAGACTTGATCTGCTCAATACGATCTATTCAGAAATCTGAGCAAAATCTGTAGAAGGAACCACATTCCGTGATGATGAGATTGATAGAGCTGACTTTAAATCAGAGATTGTTCCAAATCTTTGTACTATAGCAACGACTTATCAGATTGTCCCTGATTTTTGTAAGGATCAGCTTCAGTGATCTGATAGTTTCAAGGCTCCTCCTACTAATGTTATTGAAAATACAGATAATTCTTCAACTTCTTGAGGACTTCCAACGGCAATTAAGGTTTTGCTCTGGATTGTTGGTATTGTAGTTTTAGGATTTGTAGGAGTGATTTCATTCTTTGCTATCAAGGCAAGAATCAGACAAGCTAAAGAAGAGGAGGAATAATCTCCTCTCTCTAGCTAAAATAAATGCTCAAAAATCAGATTTTTATCCTTTTTTATCGTTATTCAATGATCAAAAAAGTTATCCTCTTTATCTTCTCGCTCTTTGCTCTTTCTACGATGCAAACTTTTGCGAGCAGCTCTGCGGCTTCACTTTCAAACGATACTCCTGAGAACTTTCTCAACCGTATTGTACAAACTTCAAATTCTAATTTTAAGTCTCAGAAGACTCAGCTTGATGATGTTTCTGCGACTTCAACTTGGGCTCCATGATCCAAATACAAGATAACCTCAACACTGGGAAATATTTCAATGCAAATTGAACCCTATTTGCAGTGGTTGACCTTTATTGGACTTACTGGTGCCGTGATTTTGCTCATGCGAAATGGCTTCAAGCTCGTAACCAATAGCTCAGGAATGGTGGATGGATGAGATATCAAGACCGTAAAGGGGAATATTCAAAATATTATAATAGGAGTTGTAATTCTGACTTGATTTGTTGCGATTATCAAAATCGTAGTCTGACTTCTCAACTTTTTCTTCTCCAAATAGTTATTTTATCCCATATGTTATGTGATTATGTTGCATAAAATTAAGAAAATAAGTCTGATGTTGGTGCTAGGAATGCTTTTTATGATTCCATTTTTGTCTGTAGAGGCGAGAAGCACAAGACCACCTACTTTTGAAGATCACTTTGCAAAACCTTTGATTGAGTGAAAAACTGCTGATGGTCAATGAACAGAAAGGGTTTTTAATATCGAATCTGTTAGTAGGGATAAAGATATTAGGGAGAATATTGAAGCGCTCTTTTTCCCAAAATGAAATGGAGGAGTTTTGCGAGAAATCTTGAAATATGTGGGATATTTTCTTGTCTTTTTTGCGATAGTAATGGCAGCAACCAAGCTTGTTGTTTCTGCAAAAAAGCCAGATGATCTCAAAAATGCACTTGCATCCTTTACTACTATTTTAGTTGGTTCTGCACTTTACTTTTGAGTGGTTTGGATATTTTCAACATTGATCAAGATCCCAGGGATCAACCAAACTTCAGGTCTAAGAGATACCGTAATTAGTGGTTCAGGTTTACTTTTCTTTGTTATGTCTTTGCTTAAAGCAGGCGCGTTCTTTTATGCGATTGTGATGATTGTATGGACAGGATTTCAAATGATGAATCCGACATCTGGAGAAGAGTGAGGTGGCAAAAAATTGATGACAAATCTGAGTGGAGTCATTGCAGCTTTGGTTGGTCTCAAGGTTGTTGATTTCCTTTATTATATCGCTTCTCAGCAAAATTTTACTCAGCAGGCAGGAGGTTTTATTCTGACCATTGCAAAGTTCCTTGCATATCTCAGTGGAACCGTAATTGTTCTGATGATTATTTATGCAGGATATCAGTTGGTAATTGATGGAGGAAAGTGAGAAAACTTCAAGAAAGCAAAAAATACACTGATCAATATCTTGTTGGCAGTTGTGAGCTTGTTTTTCTTCCTCTTTGTTCTGTATCAGATCTTTGCTGAATTTAATTAAAATAACAAAAAGCCCTGTAGAATTGAGTTTTCTAGAGAGCTTTTTATAAAAAGATAAAAAATATTGATATTGTCTGTTCAAAAGAATCTTTTGATGTTCCTAGAAAGTTTTTTAATTCAGTTTTCTTGTCCAAAAGGTGCATTTGTCTTCACCATTAAAGATTGGTTTTGCATTTCGCTTTTCAGAATTTGGTTTTACTTGGTCAAAGCTCGTAATAATTCCACCAAAACCCTTCTCATCAAAACTTGAATAAATCTCCTCATATAGAGATTTGAGGTCAGAGGATACAATTCTTTTTCCATAGGGAGGATTTGATATAATCCAGTGATCGGCTGACGAAAAAGGTCAAAAGTCAGATTTCTGAAATCTTTTTATCTCAAAATGAATATCATTTTCTAGTCCTCGAGAGCGAGCATTGTCTTTTGCGATACGAATCATATGAGGATCCATATCACTAGCATAAATTTGGTAATTTCCATCAAAGATTCTGCTTTTTGCTTCTTCTTTGAGTTTGTTCCATAAATGCTGATCAAATCTCGAGAATTTTTCAAACGCAAAATTTCTATGAGATCATGGAGCGATGTTTTTTGCAAGGAGGAGTGCTTCAATTGCGATTGTCCCTGATCAGCAGAATGGATCGATCAAAGGAGATTTAAACTTCCAGCTTGAGAGTAAAACAAGTGCCGCAGCAAGATTTTCTTTGAGTGGGGCAAGTCCTGTTTGGGTTCTATAACCTCTTTGATGGAGTGATGGACCAGAGCTATTCAATAGTAAAGTAGCTTGATCTTTTTCGATTAAAAGCAAAAGTTCTTCTGTGTATTCTTGTTCCTTTGAAAAGTGGGTGATTCCCTCCAATAGAGCCTTATGAGCAACCGATTGAATCGCCCTTTGTGCTGAAAGTTGCGAGTGGTGACTGGTAACTTTGAGGGAGATGTTTGAGTTTGATGATCGCTGTCCATAGTCAGATTTTTTCATAATATCAAAAAGCTGATCAAAGTTCTTTGCTTCTCAGCTGGCAATTTGGATATAGACTTTATTTGCAAGTCTTGACCAAAGGTTGATCCTATAAAGCCCTTCTAGGTCAGTTTCTACCCAGCTTCCCTTGGAAAAGGTATTAAATGGTTTGAGTTGAAGTCTTTTGAGTTCGCTTGAAAGCAAACTTCCTAGACCAGCAGGGCAGGATACCAATAATTTCATATTATAAACAAAAAAATAAATTCTGATTCTTTATATTATTTCGGTATAGATTTACAATGAAAATTTATCTTGAGTATATAATTCCTTCCAATAAGATCACAATGGCGAATACATAAGATTAGAAAAATAAAAAGCTCTCTATGCTTTTAGAGAGCTCTTTTTTTATTTAACTAGCTTCCCATTATCTAATCTAATCACATGATCCGCAAATTGCAAAATATCTTCATCATGTTCAATCATCAAGATCGTATCACCTTTATCCAAAAATCTCTTTAATACTTTCAAAAGTTTTTCAATATCTGCAGGATGAAGCCCAACTGTAGGTTCATCAAGGAAGTAAACAGTATTTCCTCTATATTCTTTAAGGAGGTGTTTTACCAGTTTAAGTCTTTGAGATTCTCCACCAGAGAGGGTATGAGCAGGTTGTCCCATTTTGAGATACCCAAGTCCAATTTCTACCATCAGTTCCAGTTCTTCTTTGATGTGATCAATTTCAGAGAAAAACTCTAGTGCCTCCTCGATATACATATCCAAGATTTGGCTGATTGTTTTTCCTCTCCAGGTGATGGCAAGGATTTCTGGTTTGTATCTTTTCCCATGACAGAGGTCACAAGGGACATAAGTATCTGGCAAGAATTGGAGTTCGATTTTTTTGTATCCGTATCCGCTACAAGCAGGACAAGCTCCTTTGTCTGAGTTGAAACTAAAGTGTGAGTTATTAAATCCTAGATACTTTGCATCACTCGTCCCCGCATACAAAAGTCTGATTTTATCAAACACATTTACAAAGGTCGCAGGGCAACTTCTTGGAGTTTTTCCTATGCTTGACTGGTCTACATAGATTGTATTTTTGATCCATTCTTCTCCCTTAATCGTATCGACTCCCAAATCTTCATAAAATTCTTGGAGCGCTAAGTTTTCAAAATGATGATATTCCTCAGCTCTCATTACTGGAGCAGCAAGGATTTCTTCCCAGCTTAATCCTTTTTTAAGCAGTTGAAGTCTGATATAACTCTGGACAAATTTTTGTCTTTCGTTCAAAAAGCGATACAAGGTTGTGTACATCAGCGTTGTTTTTCCAGCTCCTGACCCTCCAGTAATAACGGTAAAACTTCCTAGATTAAGCTTTACATTGATGTTTTTGAGATTAAACTTGCGAGCATTTCTGATTTCTACTCGCTTATTTGTTGGTCTATGGGAAAAATCTACGCATACTTTTCTCTTTCAGGTAATGAAATCTGCAGTCAGTGTTTTACTTTTTAGAAAATCTTCATAACTACCGTTGAATACCAATTCTCCTCCAAAATCTCCTGCCCCAGGTCCGATCTCCACAATCCAGTCTGAAGCTTTGATAAATTCTTCATTGTGCTCTACGACAACAATAGTGTTTCCCATTGCTTGTAATCTCTTGATTGCGGTGATGGCTTTTTTGATCTCTCAGCTATCAAGCCCAATCGTCGGTTCATCTAAAACATAGATAATCCCTGTCAATTTGTTCCCAAGTTGTTTTGCCAGTCTAAGTCTCTGGATTTCTCATCCTGAGATAGTATCAACACCTCTGGTCAGCATCAGATATCATAAGCCGAGTTCCTCAATCGTGCTAGCTCTATCTAGAAGAGGATTAAGAATTCTTTCAAGAAGATTTCTAGGCTTAGAACTTGTATTTTTGTAAAGTTCCAAAAATCTGATTAGATTGGTCAGTTCCATTTTTTGGAGATCCCAAATATTGATTTTGATGAGATTTTCATTTTCTGGCTTGGCAAAGCCAATATCTTCTCTATTGACAAATAGTGTAGGAACAAGAGACTTGAAGTCAGACTTTTTGACTTCTTTTTCTTCCAAACTCAAGAAACAGTGCAAACTTTCCTTTTTTAGTCTTGATCCAAAACAGTGAGGACAAGTCTTCATATTGAGCATTGCCTGAAAATCTACTGTCAAAAGCCCTTTATTGTATTGGTCTTTGATAATTTCTTCAATTCCATTGTATTTGATGCTGGTCCATTTCCCTCCAGATTGAATTCTAAGCAATTCTTGATCTCCTTCTACAATTACATTCAAAAACCAAGCGGGTTGATCCGCCCATTTTTTTTCAGGGTCCATGCTGTATTTTTCGCAGAGCTTACTCAAAATACTTTGTCAGAGATTACTATCTCTCCATGGTAAAATTGCCTCCATTACTGGACTTTGGGGGTCTATTACTTTATTATAATCTACTTGTAAAATTTCTCCTAGTCCCAAACACTGTTCACAAGCTCCTTCTTGTCTGTTGGGAGAGAAGTGCTGAGTGGTAAATTCTGGATAGGTGATGTTGCAGTTTGGACAATACATTTTGTCGGTATATCGCTGAATAGCTGACAAACGAGATCAAAAATCCGATTTTTCTTCTTGTTTTTCTTTTTTCTTCGAACTAATCTCAATATTTCCTCAAAATCCAGCCTCTACTTGTTTATTACTTGATACTGTGCTGCTTTCTCAGATGCGATCTGCTTGATAGACTCCAAATTTTTTGCTTTCAGAGAGGATTTTGATGATATCTTCCTTGAGCCTTGATCGTTTAGTCTCCTCCAAGGTGATACGATCATAAATTCCAAAACTATTGATAGGAAAATAATTTTCTGGAATATTTGGGTCTTCAAGATAGAAATATTCGATAGGATCTGATTTCTCTGGATTTTGAGAAAGAAGGAGGTATCTAGTAAATCCAGTTCCCTTTTCCACCTTCTGCTTATTATTCTTCACAAATTTCAATAAATCTGCTTTTGTTGAAAAGTTTCCATTCTCTTTTAGAAGGTAAACTCTTTTCCCATCATAGTTTTGTCTCATAGAGTCAATGATTTGATCGACAGTTTGAGGTTTGATTTCACTTCAACATTTCCAACAGTAGGTGTCTCCTACTTTTGCAAACAGGAGCCTGATATAATCATCGATCTCTGTGAGAGTTCCTACAGTTGATCTAGAGTTTCAGCTTCTTTTATTTTGCTCAATAGCAATAGCAGGAGAAAGTCCGCTACAATAGTCAATCTCTGGTCTATCTCATAAATTGAAAAATTGCCTCAAATAACTTGAGAGCGACTCAATGTATCTGTACTGACCTTCCTTATAAATGGTCTGAAAGGCAAGTGAGGACTTTCCCGATCAGCTCACTCAAGTGATAGTGATGAGCTTATTTTTGGGGAGTTTAAGATCAAGGTTTTTGAGATTATTTACCTTGATTCCTTCAAAGACGAGTTCTCAACTACTACTATGAGTTTGATGAAGGAGTTGTTCAAGGTTCCCTGTTTTTTTTGCCATTGTTATACTTATTTTAGTCTAAAATAGTTTTTAGATACTCTTATTCAATAGTTTGAGGTATTTTTCTTACTTCAAAAAAGTCTAAAATCAGACTTCCCTCAAAAGGTCATCCCTCAGCTTAGTCATTTGTATACAAAATGCAAGCAATACTAGTCAAAGGACTGTTCTCATTCAGGTATTTTTCAATCGAGTCAGGTTTTCTTTTCTTTTTTACTTGCATTTTCCACCTGATTTTCTTATACTGAAGATAATCAATTTTGGGATTTATCTTTTCTTTTTTGCTATGCAAATTCCTTTCAAATCCTGATATAAGAGACTTATTCATCTGCTTAATGTTGCTAAAGTACGATTTATTAGAAAACTTGATCTGGTTGATTCGATTCCAGCTGCTATCAGGATCCCCCTCTGAGTTCTTTTGCTGATCCTTGGTGTTATTGGACTCTATATCCCACTGATCAATGGAATGATTTTGATGATTATTGGTGCAAGGATGATAGGGAAGAAAACCTTTATCAAAGTCTATATCTGGCTTATCAATACTTTTTCAAAAAAATATAAAAATCTGAAATCAGCATTCTTTCATACTCTAAAAGATTAGTTTTTTTTACTCTTTTTATTTTGCTTTATGGCTACTGAAAATACCAAACTCCTTGCCCTCCTGGATACGGTTATTGAAACCTATTTGCAAAAGGGAGAGCCTGTCTGATCCAAATTTCTCAATTCGCTTGAGGCAGTGGATTATGCACCTTCGACACTGAGAAAATATCTCAATATCCTGGAAAAACAAGGGATGGTTTACCAGCCCTACAATTCTTCAGGTCGTATCCCGACATTACAAGGCCTATCTGCATATGTAGAATCAACCTTGGCTCAGTCTCCTCAAGACATTGATCTCAATCTTAATTCTACCAGAGCTGAACTCAAATCTTTTGTAGAGGCATTAGGAGAAGTTACTGATGGGGTAGTAGTGGGATTTATTAGAAATGATGAGTATTATTATCTCGGAATTAACAATCTTTTGCGTGATGATATGATCGATGAGTATTCTGCGACAAGAACAATCATCCGCTTTATCGAGGAAAAAAAGATCGTTCCCTTTATCGACAAAAAAATCCTAAAAAATGGAGAAGTGTATTACACTTTTGTCAATGATCAAGATACGCTCATTTCCTGTGTATACGTGAAGATTTCCCTCAATGACTACGATATGGTGCTTTCTATTGTCGGTCCTCTCAGGGTTGATTACAAAAAAAATATTACCATTCTCAAAAAAGTTTTAGAAACCTTTGGAAGATAGTATGACAGAAAAAGAAAATCAGAATCCAGACTTTTGATCTCAGGAATCTTTAAAAAGCCAGGAGAATCTATCTCAAGAGAAACAAAGAGCCGAGCTCCAAAAAGATCTCAAAAATCAGCTTCAATTGCTTCAAGAGGAGTTGAAAAATAGCTCTAGTGTTGAGCAAAATAATCAAAAAATCCTAGATCAGCTTTCGAATTTAGATGCAAGGATTCAATCTTTGGATGCATTAAGGGGGGAACTTTTTGCACTTCAGTCAGAGAAGATTCAGGCTGAACTTGATGCTTTGAGGTCCTCATGGAATGATTTTTTTTCTCTAAAAAGAGATATAAAGAAAAGTAATCCAAGTTATTTTGCTCAAGTCCAAAAACAGCTTCCTGAGCACAATCCAAAAGCAAATACTGGAAGGTGAGAAAGTATAGAAAAGATTACTTCTATTACTCCAAGAGATTGAGAAAATCTAGTTGCAAACTTTGCAGCATGAATTATTCAAAAAATCCTAGCTTAAATTTAAAAATTAGATGAAAAATCAGAATTTTTACCTTAATTGATACAAAATAAAATGGCAGAAATAGTACAAAGTGCAGGAGGAATTATCTATTATCATGAAAAAGATGGCTCTCCTCGCTACCTATTGATCAAAAGATTGGCACTTTCCTGAAAAATTGAGCGAGTCGCCCCTAAAGGAAAGATCCAAGCGGGAGAAACTGTAGAACAAGCAGCGCTTCGTGAAGTTGGAGAGGAGTGTGGAATAGCTCCTTCTGATCTCAAACTAGAACAAAAAATCTGAAAAACATCTCTTAGAAGTTCCGAGACAAAAAGAGGTCATCTAGATAAGGATGTAACATACTTTTTGATGAATTATTCTGGGGATCCAAGCGCACTCAAGATTACTGATGGTGAGTGATATGTTGGGATCTATAAGTGGGCTAGCATCCAAGAAGTTTTAGGATTGCTTTACTATGGGGATATCCGTGAACTTATCAGAAAAGCACACCTTCTCCATCAAGGTGTTGAAACTTCAAAGATAAACGAAAAAAACAAATAAAAGTCTGATTCTTTAGAGCGTTCTTCTTTGTGGGGAAGTTTGTTCACAAAATGAGGAACAAAAAACCATTCAGACTTGCTTTTTTTTTGCTTTTCCATAAGATAGATACGAATTTTATATTCTATTCAATAAAAAATGACACAAGAACTCTTGACCGTAAGTGATGTGAAATTTAAGTTTGTTAATGTTACTGAAAACATGGAGGCTGATATCAAAAAAGCCGTAGAACATCAGCTTGCAAACAAAGGACAGACTATCCTTAAAAAAATTTATGCTAACAATGTAGATGCTAAGGTAACTATCGAATATACTATTGAAAGAAATAAAAGCGGACTTTACGAGGCAGATTTTATCTTCAATTTTGGTGGAGAAAAGTTTGTAGTAGAAAACCACAAGGGATTTAAGATTGCAACAGATCTTGTAGCTCATGCATTTGATAAGCGAAAGAGAAAGGTACTTGGATTTTGGGGAGCTTTGTTCACTAGATAATCCTTGATACTTGGCTTAAATGCAGATTGCTATTTAAGGTTTTATTTTTGCATCAATAAAATATTATGAGTAAAAATTTTCTTACCAGAGAAGGGTATGATAAATTGATAGCTGAGCTTCAAGAGCTCAAACAGGAAAAATTGCCTGCCGTATTGGAGAGATTAGCAGAAGCGAAAGCTATGGGAGATCTTTCAGAAAACTTTGAATATAAATCAGCAATGGAAGATAAAGACTTTATCAATTCTAGAATTGCTGAGATTACTAATCTTATTGCAGACGTAGAGATTGTTGAGAAAGATAAGGATGTAAGCAAAGCAGGAAAAGTTGTTGACTTCGGATCTAAGGTAACGGTAGCTATCAAGGAACAAGATGGAGAAGAAAAACAATATACCTTCACTATTGTCGGAACTGGAGAAATCGGAGTTGAAGATGGTCTTAAAATTTCCTTTGAGTCACCTGTTGGACAGGCAGTTAGAGGAGGAAAAGCTGGACAAACAGTGAAGATGAGACATGAGGGTTCTAGAAAAGATGTGAAAATCATTGCAGTAGAGTAGAGTTCTACTGCTTTTGGTTTTATTATTAAAAAGAATCTAGCTAATGTACAATCCTTATGATTTCTATTTCAAAAAAGCTAAAAAAGACTGATATAAAGCTCGTTCTGTTTTTAAATTAGAGGAAATTCAAGATAAGTTTTCTCTGATTTCATCATCTACAAAGAATGTCCTTGATATAGGATGTGCTCCAGGAAGTTGGATTCAGTATACTATTGCCCAGCTAAAAAAGCTCAAGGTTCCAAGCTATCAGGTGATTGGATTTGACTTAAAGAAAGTAGAGCTCAATCTACCATGACTTACTACCTATGTGCAAGATGTAACTGAAATCGAGAAAGTAAAATCAATCCTTCAAAATCATCAGATTCCAGCTTTTGATTTTATTCAATCGGATATTGCTCCCAATACTATTGGTCTTAAGGATATTGATGCCATGAGGTCTATTGATTTGTTAGAGCAGACCTATCGAATTTATGATCAGCTTTTGGCTCCAAATGGAGCATTTGCAATCAAAGTCTTTATGGGGCCAGGATTTGATGAGTTTGTTGCTAAGATCAAAAAAAGGTTTTGAGCAAAAAATATCAAGCTTTTTAAGCCCAATTCATGTAGAGCAAATAGTAAAGAAACCTATGTTATTAAGCTTCCAACCAAAAGTTAATATTGGAGGCTCGTTTTTTTGAGTATTTTATAGAAAAAAATAGCAAAGTCAGTTCACGGCTGCTCGCTATTCTTTCCGCAAAATGCTATGCATCCATAGCGTTTTACTTATAAGGTTCTACTACACAGTAGATATTATATATCAAATTATAAAAATGTCAAATATTTGATAACAAAATAATGTGTCTGATTTTTATGGCTTGTTTGTTGATAATTGACGACTATTTATTTCATTATTTCTTACTTAATGGATAAGATTAAAAAGAAGCTCCGAGATGAATTTCAAGATGAAATTAATGAGCTAAATGAACATTTACAATTGATGCTGGAGGCAGGAGCTTCTACAGGAAGGGTTGATGAAGAGGATTTGCTCTCAGCAGTGGATGATTTAGATGAGAATCTCAAACTTCTTGAGAAATTTTATGATCTTTGTGAAAAGCTTAGTATCAAGATCGTTACTGTAGAAGAAGTGCTTGAGAAAGAACAAGAAACTACAAAGCCAGAGGCTCGTCTTGGGAAAATTACCATGTATGGTGCTCCTGGTAAGGTTGAGGCGCCGGTAGACGGAATGTATAGGGATTTTATCAAAATCTACTTTTCTGATGTAGCAAGAGTTCCCTTACTTACTCCAGATGAGGAAAAAGAGATCGCAAGAAGAGTGAAAAAAGGAGATGAAGAAGCGAAAAAAAAGCTGATTGAATCCAACCTTAGACTCGTGATCTCAATTGCAAAGAGATTCTTTGGTGCTCGTCTCACGTTCTCAGATCTTATCAATGAGGGGAATATGGGGTTGGCAAAGGCTATTGAAAAGTTTGACCCAGATAAGGAATTTAAGTTTTCAACCTATGCCACTTGGTGGATCAAACAGTCAATTACCAAGGCGATTGCTGATATGGCAAAGAATGTAAAGATTCCTCTTCATATTCTTGAGGAAATTAAGACCTATAATAAAACCTATCAAGATCTCTTTGAAAAGTTTAACCGTGAGCCTACTGATAAAGAAATTGGAGAAGTCCTTACTCGAAGTATTGAAAAGATCAAAAAACTTAAAGAAGTAATTTTTGGTAATATTTCACTAGATAATGCAGTAGGAGAAGAGGGGAAAGAAACGCTTGGAGATATTATTGAAGATGAAAATACCAGTAGGCCAGATCAAATTGCGGAGAGATCTGCACTGAGTGAAAATCTAGAGAAGATCCTTGGTATGCTTGATGATCGTGAATCCAAAATTATCAAAATGAGATATGGAATAGATGGACCAAAGTTTACTCTTGAACAGGTGGGAGAGGAGTTTTGAGTAACAAGAGAGAGAATTAGACAAGTAGAGCAAAAGGTCTTGCAAAAATTAAAGGAGCATCCAGAGTTGCAAAAGATGCTTGGAATTGAAGATGAAATCGACAAGATGAATAGTGATATAGGCAAAAAGAAAAGAGGAAGAAAGCCAAAAGTCCAAGCTCAGGAAGAGGTGTATCTTGATGATGATGAAGACGAGGATTTTTAATCTTTGTAGAGTTGGGAAAAAAGCAGAGAGTTTATTCTCTCTGTTTTTATTTTTAATTTTTTTTGCAAAAAAATAATAAAAAGAGTATAATTTAAAGAATTTTATCTTTTCCTATTTATACAGATGCAACGTTTTAAAGCTCATCTTAGGGTAAATCTAAAAATCCTTCTCTCTGCAATAGCAATAATGATGGTATGGTGGGCTGTTCGGGGGTGGTTAGATCAATATTTCCTACCTGAGAACAAGAATCGAGCTTATATCTTAGCTTTTTTGTTGGGAATTGCTGTTTTATTGCTTGATGATGCGCTCTTAAAGGAGCTTGATGAAAATAATTAACTTTTATTAAATTTCTTCTTATATTATGTCTCCTTCTATACTTGAGAAATCACAGGAAACAAGTAGTAAAAATCTGAATCTTATTGACCAGTCGGCTCAAAATGAATTACCAATTGTTCTTCCTAAATCAAAATATCTCTCCGATCTTGAGAAAAAACAAGAGGAGAGCCTTTCTCGTCTAGATGAAAAAACAAAAACAGAGCTCAAAAATACCTATTTATCACAGCTTCAACAAGTTCCTTTTCTTAATCTAGCGATCTTTTTTAAAACAAAACTTTTATCAGGGTTGACTAATTTTACTCCTCAGGAAGAAATCTGGTATAGTCAGCTTTATTACTTGGCAAAATTATCTTCTCCAGAAGGGGCTGCGATATCTAACGATCAGATTGTAAGGCAGATTGAGTTAGTTTGGGATAAGAGTTATCTTAGATATGGTAATTCGCGTGCCGTGAGGAATAAAAATCCTTGAAATTTGAGAATGAATGGGGACCTTGGAAAAGATAAGGGCGGGTTTGCTATATTTTCGACTCTGGAAGCGGGATGGGCTGCTTTCATTACTATGGTTGGCAACTGGCAGAGTGGAGTGAGTAAAGTGTATAAACCAACTTATAATTTACTTCAGTGGGCAAAAAAATACGACCCATGAAACCCAAATTATGCAAAAAAGTTGGCTCAGTATTTAGGAATTCCTATCACAACTCAGCTTAAAAATATCCCAGTAGATGCTTTGGCTAAGGGGATTGTACATCATGAAGATGGGAAATGTTACAAAGCCCTTAAGGATAAAGGTATCATTTAGTAGAAAAGAGCTTCAAAGTCTGATTTTTGGAGCTTTTTCTTTTTTTAAAGATAAAAACTTGCATTTTAAATATATATGTGTATAACTATGTTGTTTTATTTGAATCAGTAGAAGATGGTAAAGGTTTGTGTTACAGGACTCAAAAACTTAGAAGGTTTTATTGATATTCTTCAGGTGAGTGCCGAGCAAAATAGAATTAAAATTCTCTGTCTTTTGGCAGATGCTTATAGCAATCCAAAGAAAATCTGTAGCTGTCCTGACTGTGACTGTCCTCTTGTCGGAGGGATGTGTGTATGCGAAATAACAACGCTCCTAGCTAAGCCTCAAGCACTAGTTTCACATCATCTCAGTATGCTCAAGAGAGTCCAAATTGTTTCTACCAAGAGGGTTGGTAAAAAAATCTATTACCTCCTCAATAAAGAACTTTTTGATCAGTTTCAGAAAAACCTTAAAACAGTCTTTCATATCAAATAAATCATTATTTTATACTCTAATAATATAATACAATGGCAGTACAATATGTAAATACTAAAGCTGAATTTGACAACATTTTGTCTACTTTTGATGGAGTAATTTTGGCAGACTTTTTTGCTACTTGGTGTGGACCTTGTAAAATGCTTTCTCCAATCCTTGATGAACTTGCAGAAGAAGTAGATCCAACAAAAGTAAAGATCCTCAAGATTGATATTGACGAGGCTCAAGAACTTGCCCAAGAATATGGAGTTATGTCTGTGCCTACAGTATTTGTAGGGACAAATCATGAGATCAAAGAAGGTTTCCTCGGAGCAAATCCAAAGATCTTCTACAAGGAAAAGATTGAACAATATTCTACTCCAGCTTCAGAAGGGACTTGTAACTCTACTTGTGAGTCAGAAAAATAAGAAAAATATAAAACTCTGATTAAATTCAGGGTTTTTCTTTTTAATAAATCTGACAATAAAATCTGGTTTTTTAAAAAAGATTCTAAATATTCATCTATCATTGTAGGGGCCTCTGCCCAATAGCTAATCTGATTTTGATTTGAAAATAGCTATAGATTTCTTATACTGCAGATATTTATTATCACAGAGATGACAATGAGTATGAGAAAAGTTGGATTGCTATATCTTGGGAGACTTGAAAAAGAAAAGGGATTTGATCTCATCTTGAATATGGTGGAAAAATATGAAAAAGAACTCCCTTTTGAACTCTATGTTTTTGGAAGGGGGAGTAGAGAGACAAGCCTTTTAGAACTTCAAAAAAAATACAAGCAAATTCACTTTTTTTGACGGAAGCCTCTTAGTGAAGTAGTAAGATATTTGGAAAATATTGATTATTGTTTGATGCCATCGCTTTGTGTTGAGACTTTTGGATTGAGTGCCGTGAATGTCCTAGACTGGGGAATCCCTGTTGTTGGATTTAAAAAAGGTGGCTTAGTTCCTTTTATTAGAGAGGAATATGATATTGCAAGATGTGAGGGGAAATCTTTGCAAGAGAAATTTGAAAACCAAGTTGAAAAGTTGATAAAAGAGTACAAAAATCAGACTCCAGACTTCTTTTCTCATTTATCCCAAGAATGTAAACAGACTGCACAGCGCTATAGCAAAGACAGGCGATTTGAAAATTTTCAGCAGATGAGCTTTGATTTTAAGTGTAAGAAAATCCTTCTCGTAAGTGATTTTATCAACCCTATTTGAGGAATTGAAACCTATCTCCACGAAGTCAAAAACTTGCTCATGAGCAAGGGATATCAAGTGAAACTTTTTGGTAGTCATTGCCCTAGTGGATTTTGGGGAGTTGTGAAAAAATACCTTTGATTGGGTCTTAGTTTAGTAAACATTTTCGAAGCATATAGACTCAAAAAATTTGTAGAAGCAGAAAAGCCTGACCTCATCTGGTTTCACAGTGTGTTGAGGCGAGAGTGACGAATGCCAATATCTGCACTTGATACCATTAAAGTACCAAAACGAATGATGTATCATGATTTGGGATATTTTCATCCTTATCCTAGTAAAGTGCAAAATCCTGAGGAAGTGGAGGATCTTTCTTTCACATCGTTTATCAAAATGGCAAAGACCAAAAATCCTTTTAAACTGGTTTTTGTTGCAGGGAAATGGTTGTCTCTAAGACTTTTGAAAAAGACTTTCAATACTCATATCGATAAGCACTTGGTACCTTCAAGTTTTATGGTTCCCTTGGTAAAGAGGGCTATCGGTGTGTCAACGGATAAGATTCAGACACTAGAGCATTTTATCCAAAAGTAGAATTAAAGAGAGATATTACTTGATCAATGAAAAAAAAGAGGAGAATCCTGATTTCTTCTCTTTTGAGTTGTTTATATTCTAGGAGAGTTGTTCTCTCCTTTTTTGCATTTTGGCAAATAAATAGTTATAATAAGGTGTTTATAAAATCATTCATAAAATGAACACTCCAGCTTTCAATTCTCATAAAATCTCAGAAGCTCTTGAACACAGGCCCTTCAATGATTTTGCTGATCAAGAATTTTTTGCAGAGCGGTGTAAAGTGCATGACAATCTTTGTCCTTATTTTCTACCAAGGGAAGAACGAGAAGCTCTTGAGGAAAGTCAGATTTTGGAGAAGTGGCAAGATCAGCTTGCTCTTTTTCTCCCGCAAGATCTTCAGCTTTGGGAGATTATGGATATTATCAGGAAGGTTGACCAAGATACTTTCAAGAGAAAAGCCGGGAAACAAAATGAAAGAGCAGATCAGCTTTATAAACTTGGATGAAAGTTTGAAAAAGCTGGACTCTATATTGCAAATTTCTTTCCTTTAGATGATGAAAGTCAAGAAGCAAAACTTGCACAAGACCTAGCTCAACAGTTTTATTCTTACGGATGCTCTCTTCAGCAAAAAACAAAAAAATCTGATGCTCTTCCTCACGATATCTTACTTTCTGAGGAAGAAGTTAGCGAAGTTGATCAGCGATTATTAGGCAAGAAGGCTTATGGGAAAAGACTCGCAAGACTCTGAGAAAAGCCTAGTAAAGAGCAGCTTGATGGTATTAGAAAGGAGTTATTAACTACTGCTTTCAAAGCTCTCAAAAAAGATGCCTCCAAAGAACAATGAGAAAAGCCGCGAGAAGCTAAAAAAGGTCCTTATTATAAGTTTCAAGAAAAGGTGCAAAGTCAGATTTTGAAGACAATTCAAATGCCTGAGACAGAGCTTTATACAGCAATATTTTGTAGAGGAAAGGAAAACTTAATCAGTAATATGCCAGCTCCTTGGGAGGATGATGGTATAAGGGATTTTTACAAAAAGAATCTAGGAGTTGATTTGCCATTTTTAAAGACAAAGCTAAGTAATGTACTTAAACTTCCAACACTGAAAGCCGAACTTGAAAAAGTTAGAAAAACAGGAGATAAAAATCTGATTTCTGTCAAAGAGTTAGAAATCGCAAAAAGGGTTCAAGAAAAAGTAAGCAGCTTTGACTATCAGGAGAAGTCCAATATTCCCTCTGAGATGGTAGAAACTTCAAAAATGAATTGTGTCGGAGCTGCTTTATTATGAGGAACTTTTCTAGAAGAGTTGGATATCTCATATCTTGCTGTTGACTTGCCTGACCATGCAAGTACGATTCTTATTACTGCAGATGGCAAATGGTACCGACAAGATTTTACCTCTTGAACTGCAAAGAGAAAGCGAAATTATACAGAAATTACCCCAGAGATAGTTGAGAATAAGCAAGAGCGAATAAACCTTCAAGAACAAAAAGAAGGCGCTTTGATATTAAATTGGAACCCCTATTCAAAAATTAGCGATCACTTATCCATATATATTTCCAATCCGGAAAAAATATTTCAGAGCCTTATTTATAATAATCAAGGAGCTATTTTTTCTAATAGTAAAGATACCTTTAAAGCAAAAAAAAGTTATAAAAAATCTCTTCAAGTTCAGGTAAATAGCGTAAAGGCGTACAATAATCTAGGTGCTGATTTATGAAGGCTATGAAGATACGATGAGGCAATACAGTGTTACAAAAAAGCAATTGAATTAGATGCAAATTATGCACCGGCGTATAATAATCTAGGAAATACTTTATCTGCTTTAGAAAAATATGAGGATGCAATTGACTGTTATCAAAAAGCGACTAAACTAGATCCAAATTATGCAAAGGCTTATTATAACTTAGGAGAAGTTTTTTGAAAGCTAAAAAAATATCCTGAGGCGATTCACGCGTATCAAAATTTTATTCAATTTGCAGATCAAAAAGATAAAGCCTGGGTTGAAGTTGCAAAAAAAGAAGTCGAAAAACTTCAAGAAATGCGATTGGCTGATGAGTAGTTGTTTTACATCAAAGTCTCTTGCTACTTAAGTTATCTGATTTGATAGGTTCTTCCAGTAAAAATTTGAAGAAAAATCTGAATCCTTCCATCAGGTTTTTTTTCTGTTTTTGATAGAAGAATATATTGACAATAGAGTATAAAATGATACAATCTTAACAATCTTTCTTTATCTCCGATTCTGGAGATTTTAACACTTTCTCAGTAGATGTTTGCATAAGAGTTTTTGAGAGACTTGATTCTCTATCAGCTAGCTCTAAAAGATATTCTTGAACAAGTAGTGGGTAGATTATCATAGAAAGGGTATAGTCATTGTAAAAAGAAATTTTAATTAATATAGATAAATATTATGAAGAAATTAGATATTCTTAGTTCCCAAGAAAGTGGAACTCCTAAAAGAAGCCCTTTAGCTGAAAATTGAAAAAATTGTATTGCTTGAGTATTGAGGTTCTGAGACTCTTTGAAAGAAAAGTGAAAAAAAGCAAAACAAAACTTTTGGTGAAAGGAGGGGAGAGAACAGTTTGTACAAAATCTCATTGCTTATAATCAATGGAGAGCCGAGTGGCTTGAGCAGAATGCATGAGAATTAGAAGCAATTGGTTATGCTGATTTTTCTCCAGATGCTCAGCAGAAGTTTGAAGAAGAGTTTCTGAGAGACTTAATTCTCTATCAGCAGTGCGCCTCACCTATAGAAAGAGAGGAGATAACTAGGGATAATGATATTGAACCAGAAGAAGTAGACTCTCTAGCAAAGAGGAACTTGAAGCCTGGGGAAATCCTTGATTTGGAATGAAAAAATATTGGAGCTGAATGAGCAGAAGTAATCTCAAAAATGGACTTGCAACCAGGGGTAAAACTTAATTTAAGAAAGAATAATATTGGAGATGAGTGAGCGAAGGCACTTGCTCAGATGGAGTTGAAAGAGGGAGTTGAGTTTAATTTGGAAAACAATAAAATTGGAGATGAGTGAGCAGAAGCGCTGGCTCAGATGGAGTTGAAACCAGGGGTAACTTTTAATTTGGAAGGGAATAATGTTGGATTCAAGTGAGTGAAGGCGTTTGCTCATATGGAGTTGCAACCAGGGATAACTCTTAATTTGGATGAGAATAATATTGGAGATGCGGGTGCAAAAGCACTCGCTCAGATGGAGTTGAAAGAGGGGGTGTCGTTTAAATTGGGTATGAATAAGATTGGAGTAGAGTGAGCAAAAGCACTGGCTCAGATGAAATTACAACCTGGAGTAGAGCTAGATTTGTGGTATAATAATGTTGGAGATGAGTGAGCAAAGGCACTGGCTCAGATGGAATTGCAACATGGAGTAATACTAGATTTGTGGCATAATAAGATTGGAGATGAGTGAGCAAAGGCACTTGCTCAGATGAAGTTGAAAGAGGGGGTAACGATAAATTTGGAAGAGAATAATATTGGAAATGAATGAGTGAAGGCACTAGCCCAGATGGAGTTGAAAGATGGGGTAACGATAAATTTGCTAAAGAATAAAATCTGATCTGAAGGAAAAGCCATCTTGCAAAAATGGCAAGATGATGCTCGTGCAAGAGGTATTGACTGTGAAGTTAAGCGATAATAACTATTCCTTAAAAGTAGCACCATATTTTGTTATGCTAAAATGATCTTCTCCCTCTCCCCCTCCAAATCCTCAAACTCCAGCTGATATGCGGTGAGTTGCATAGGTTCTTTGGATTCTTTCCCATAGAGATAGTCTCCGAGGATTGGCAGGCCATGAGATGAGAGGTGGTATCTGATCTGATGCGTTCTCCCTGTAAAAATCTGGAGAAAAACCTGAATCCTTCCGTCAGGTTTTTTTTCTATTTTTTGGATTTGTGTGATTCAGAGTTTATTTTGAGGATTAGGGACTTTTGCTTTGACGATTTCTGAGATCGTGAAGGGCAGTTGAGAGCTGATTTTATCTAAAAAGACCTGCCCCTCAGGAGTAATCTCGCATAGAGCTCTATATCGCTTCTTCAGCGGCACTTGAGCTTTGGATTCCAGAGTTTCAGATTCTGATTTTTCTTGAAAGAGTTTTTTGAAATGTTGGAGTCAGGCTTCAGTTTTTGCAATAATCATAAGCCCATCAGTATCCTTGTCCAAACGATGCAAAAGCCCAGCCCTGATAAAATTTCCAATGCTTGGTAGTTCCTTAAAGTGATGATAGAGAAAACCTACAACACTTGGTTTACCAACATCCCAAATGCTGTTAGGGTGAGACAAAACTCCTTTAGGCTTGTTAATTACAAGATAGTCTGTAGTTTCCTTGAGAATCGGAATATCAATATTTGGAGCTTCTTCAAGAAGAACTGGAGAAAGATATCTCTCTAGATCATCAATCACTACCTGATCTCATGGTTTGAGTTTGAGTGATTTTTTTGCTGCTTTACCATTGACGAGAATTCCATCCCTAGACAAGATATGATGAAAAAAATTCCTCGAATAAGGAAATTGTTTTGTTAACCAGGTATCAAGTCTTTCCGTTGGTCAGTCAAAGATAAGCTCATGCATCCAAAAAACAAAAAAGTACTAAAAATCTGATCAAAAACAGGTCTTAACTGTAGTGTAAGGGTTCCTTATAGAAAATCAAGGGGAACTGTCCTTCCTTAATAGAGAATTAAACCTCAAGACTCTTTTATATAAAAAACCTCAGAGTTTATCTGAGGCTAGTATTTACTGAAGATATTATTCAGCTTTGTCTGCTTGTTCTGAAAGTTCAAGATAGAGTTTTGAGAATGCAATCTGTCGCATAGCAGAGGTCCAGATAAATCCTACAATGAGGCAGAGTAGTCCCAAAATATTCCAGAGAAGAAAGTAGATGTGAAATCTTATTAAATCCCAAAAATGATTTTCAGTAATCTTCCATGAGTATTTAAATCCTTCAATTATTCCTAAATTTTTATCTGCAATGGCTAGATTTACAAAAGAAAACCTGATTGATAATAGAACAAAAGCAGCTATTCCAATGATCGCTATGTAAATTATTGCCGTAGAACTACCCTGGCCACTTCCAATCTCAGTATCTATTGCTCATGCAAGCATAGCTCAAAGCAAGACTAATCCCGCTAGAATAATGCTAACAAGGAGTTGTGCTCCTATAATCTTGTTAGTTTCTTTTCTTTTGATCATAGTCCAGAATTCTCTAAAACCTCGATCTTCTTTTTTTGCCCAGCCAAGGATTAGTGGGACAAACATTGCTGTTATTATCAGCTCAGCACCTCTTGAGATCCAGTTTATTATCTTTTTTATTGTTTCTGGGTCCCATCCGAGAAGTTCGGTTCCAGCGCCTGCTCCAATTCCTAAAAGAAAGCCAGCAAATCCAAGGGCCAATCCGATCAAAACTATGGTTCCTCCCTTTCATTTTGTTCGAGACATTTCTCGTCCAAGTGATTTAAGCTCTTGAAGATTCATTTTTCGATTGTTTTGCATGAGTATATAGTTGTATATAAATAAAAGTTTGAGTATATCATAGACGATAAGATACTTATTCTAGTAAAAAAAGCAAGATTTTTTTACCTCTATAGAAAAAAACCTAGTCTTCGAAAAGACTAGGGTGTGTTTTGTAATACACTGTTTCATGTGTTCAAGAAAGATATACAGCTCGAACAATTTTTAGTATAAACATCTTCTATTAAATGTCAAGAGAATATAGAAAAAAAGCAAACAATGGCAAAAAAGTTGGGAAAAAACTGACCCTTTCTCAGAATCAGTTTTTTTACATTTTATCTATTTTGCTTAGTTTACTCCTCCAGTAAGGGTATTCAATGTAACAGTATCTCCAACTTCTTTGTGAAGTGGTACTTGAATTTCCATCCCAGTTTCAATCGTTGCTGGCTTTGTCCCTGATTGAGCTCTATTTCCTTTGATACCAGGAACAGTCTCAGTAATTACATAAGAGATTGTAGAAGGAAGAATTACATTAATTACATTCCCTTTATAGATTTGAATATATACATCAAGATTATCTTTGAGATATCCTGTAATATCCTCAATTGTATCTGCTGGGATGTCATGGATTTCTCCAGTATCATTTTCCATAAATGAGTAAGTATCCCCACTATTGTAGAGGTATACCGCATTTTGAGTAGCAATATCTGCTTGATCCATTGTTGTCCCTGACTTAACAGTAATGTTTTGTACTCCGTTTGTAAGAAGGTTTCTTACCTTGTAAGTATAAGATCCTTGTCTTTGTTGCATCTGCATAAAAGAGAGGTCAAGAACCTTAAAGAGCTGTCCATCCATTTCGAGTACAGTTCCCTTTTTTACTTCTGCAGCATCAATTTTTACCATTGTTTTTTTAGTCAAAATTTAAAAAGTCTCTCATTAGACTACTGATTTGAACAAAATTTTCAAGTCAGAATTTTATTTCTTAAATAATCTCTACCTACGAAAATAGATCCAATGTCCATATATTTATTATGTGTTGACTTTTGCAAAAAATATGTATAGGTGCTAGTGTAAAGAATCAAAAGGACGCTTTACTAAATAAAAATCAGAAATATTCAATAACTAACTCTAAATTTTCCATAAAACAATGAAACAGCTTAAAAAGACAAGGGCTGTAAAGAGCTTGACTATCAAAGGAGAGCAAGCGTTTTTGATGAATGCAAGTGGAGGTATTCTTCAGGAGTTTTCAACCAAAGCGTTGCTTAACAAGAATCCAACTCTTAAGGCTAAAGCTTTTGCTTGTGATGTGCTCATTATTCATATTTACGCTCCTGTATCTGTTCAAGGAGGTAAGGGTACAAGACTCTTCTCCTGGGTAGAGGGAGCTGAGGCACTTGCTAATACAAGGGGTGTTTTGTCCTATGTCATGGTCAAGGGGTCGTATTCCTATGCCATGGTTAAGAGATCATGTGCCTATGCCATGAGTAATGGAGCTGAGGCGATTGCCATGGTTAAGGGGTCGTATTCCTATCGTATGGTTAAGGGATCATATTCCTATGGCATGATTAAGGGATCGTATTCCTTGGTGCAAACACCATTAGCTTCTTAAGCTAAATTAAAAAAATCCCCTTAGTATTCTAAAGGGGGTAAATCTCCTTGGGAGTCTCTAAGGGGATTTTTATTTTATATAAAATTTTCTATTTTGTAATTTATAGTGTATCCAAAATCTAGAATCTTCTTTTTATTTTAAGAGTTCTTTGAATATTTGTATGCTCTCTAGCTTTTCTCGTGGTAGATTCTCTTTCCCAAAGTGTCCATAGCAAGCGGTTTGTTGGTAGATTGGTCTTTTGAGATTGAGAAAGTTAATAATTCCTTGAGGGCTGAGATCAAAATGCTTTAAAATAGTTTCAGAAAGCTGACTGAGATCACATTTTGCAGTTCCAAAGTCTTCGATAAAAATACTTATTGGCTGAGCAACTCCTATTGCATAGCTGATCTGAATCTCACATTTTGAGCATAGTCTGCTTGCAACGATGTTTTTTGCTAGATATCTTGCCATGTAGGCTCAACTTCTATCAACTTTTGTTGGATCCTTCCCTGAAAAAGCGCCCCCTCCATGTCTGCTCATCCCTCCATAGCTATCAACGATAATTTTTCTCCCCGTGAGCCCAGTATCTCCACTTGGTCATCAGATAAGGAAAATCCCAGTTGGATTGATATAGATTTTTGTTTGCTCAGTAATCAGTTCTCAGCAAATAGGTTCGATAACCTCTTTTTTGATTTGCTTCTGAAGTTCTGCAAGAGAAATTTCTGCTGAGTGTTGAGAGGAGATAACAATCGTATCTATGTGGGAAATTTTCCCATCTTCGATACAAATCGTAACTTGTGTCTTACCATCAGGGCCAAGTTGAGGGATTACTCAGTTTTTTCTAACTGTTTCGAGTTGATGGGCTAGTTTGTGCGCAAGATCAATGCTTATTGGTAAAAAGCTGCTTGTCTCGTTAGTTGCATATCCAAACATAATTCCCTGATCTCCTGCTCCTCAACTATCAACTCCGATTGCAATATCAGGAGATTGCGTTTGTATGATACATTCAATTTCTGCTTCTTCTGGATTGAAGCCACTATCTCGACTATCATATCCGATCTGAGTAATTACTTGTTTGGCAATGGCCTTGTAATCCACAAGAGCAGTAGTGGTGATCTCTCCAGCGATTATCAAATGTTTCCCGCTGATCAGTACTTCACAAGCTACTCTTGCATTTTTGTCTTGTGCAAGGCAAGCATCTAGGATAGCATCTGAGATTTGATCACAAATCTTGTCTGGATGCCCACTCGTTACGGATTCACTGGTCAAAAATTGTTTCATCTTGAATACAAAAAAAGAATAAAAGTCTGATCAATATCAAGATCCAACCTTATTCTCTGAGTAAAGACAAAAAAATCTTTCCCATAGCTAGGAAAGTTTTGTCAAAAATCAGATTTTGTCATATCTTTCCCAAAGGGTAGGATGGAGCACCTTAACGATTGTCAGGTTGCTGGGATATACAAACGAGCCTTGTCTCTTTATCCTCTCTTGATATTTTTCATTCCAGATGATATTTTTTTGCTTAATTTTTGCAAGGAAAAATTCCTCTTAACGATTTTGTTGCTTTGGAATCTGTTCTCGTATATTTTATTTGACATTCTTTGGCAAAAAACTATAAAAGAATTGAGACTGACTTTCTCGCAGTGAAACCGCTTATCAAAATTCTCGACTTATTTCATGGGAGTAAAATCCTATCTCCAAGATAGTGAGGAGCTACCCACCTTTCCTTAGGGAGAGATGATAGGTATTGCTACGGCTAGTCGGTTTTTTTTAATAGTTTCTTAGCTCATGCTGATTTATGTAGAGACCAAGGCAAAGTCCTTTCCCTTGACGCAGAGGATTCTTGGTAAATTCCCTTGAGCGCAGGTCCTAGAGATTGACCATTACAAAAATATTTTTGATAAAAATATTGGCAATCAACGCCTTGCTCCTGCAATTATTCTTGCTACTCAAGATCATATTCCCATACTTCCTGTTCCAGAAAACTACGGACGACCAGGAAAGTCTTTTTTCTTCAAAACAAGTCTCAATTGTGTCTTTGATTGTGAGTATTGTTATCTCAAGGCAAATTTTAAGACTCAGCATAGCGTTATTTTTGTAAATTATGATCAGATAAAAGAAAAAATCAAAAATCAGATTAATTCCTTGAGAATAGACGGATATCAGGGACAGATCAGCTTTTATGCGAGTAATTATAGTGATATCCAAGGAATCGATATGCTTACAGAGTTTAATCAGACTTTTATTCCTTTTTTTGAGCAGTTTGATTGAGTCTTGATGGAGACAAGAACAAAAAGCCCTGTTATTAGCTCGATTTTTTCTGCAAATGAGGGGAAAGTACCGCAAAATACTGAGTTTTCATTTTCGTTTAATCCTGAAGAGATTATCCGTAAATATGAAAAGGGGACTGCTCCTTTAAGTGCAAGAATTGCCGCAGTTAAAACACTAATTTCCAGAGGCTACAAAGTAGGACTTAGATTCCTTCCGCTTTTGCCTGTTGCAAATTATGAAAACCTCTATCGTGAACTTCTGAAGAACCTAAGAGCTGAAATAGATTTTTCTAAGATATCATCAGTATTTATTGCCTCATTGATTTACAATCCAGGTGATTTCAAACAAATGCAGAAAAAAAATCCTAATTCTGATCTTTGGAACCTCGTTCGTCAGCAGGATTCTGGATTGGTCAAAATTGATCAGCCAGTTTGGGAGCATTTTTTACAAATCTTTGCAGAGGAGCTGCCAGGGGTTAAGCTGTATTTTGACTATATTTAGTTCGCTCCTTTTTTAGAATCTAGTTATTACCTATCTTTTCTCTTTATTAAAAATACTTTATCATAAAAAAATAAAATGGCAAGAAAAATCTGACTTAGGTGGTCTGATTTTTTTTACTTTTTTGTTTTTTTTATTAAAATTGAATTGTCAATGAATGTTAATTTCTTAGGAAATTAGCAACCGTTATGCGGATATTTTAGCTCTTTCACTTATGATCAAATGAACGAACTTAAAGCCTCACCATCAGCTTCTATTACTAAAGTTTCTCCACTTTTGGATAGAATTTCACAAACTTGTGATGCACTCTTTGCGGTACTTGATATGACAAGTGAACAAACTGCTCAGTACGGAGGAGGTATTCTTCATTCTTTCAGTTCTGATTTTGTTGATGTAGTGGTAAAACTAATCGTTCAGTTGAGACTTTATACTAAGGATTTACAAAGACAGCTTGCAACTGGTTTAATCAAAAATGAAACTGATCTTGTACTCTACACTCAAGGAATTCAAGATCTCATCGATAAGATAAATGTTCATCTCCTCCAAGATGGCTATCTTAGAAATAATTTTGCTTTTGCTTTTCAGGAGATTCAGCAAGAGTTGAGAGATGCTTTTCAAAATATGGAAATCGCTTAAAGATACAGGTATTTATTTTATTAGAGAAAAGGAGCTGAGTTTCAGCTCCTTTTTTTCTTTTTCTTGGAAGGAAGACGCTTCGGAGTAGCTACTTGCCAAGCGCTTTTTGAGATTTTTTTGATCTCTTTTGCGAAGGTGTAGTAAAAAGATAGTACACCATAGCTTAGCAAATACATAAGTGCTTTCTTGATGAAAAGCACAATATTATGTTCATACCATCCAATTGCAGCCAATTCCAGATACGGAATCATCGGAAGGAAAAACCAGAAGAAAAGTCTGATTTTTGACTTTTGTTTTTGATCGTGTTCTCGCTTGACTCCATATAGGATAAGGAGAACAGTCATAATCGTGGTTAAGATCGACTTCCAAAACAAGATTAAGAAGAGTTCCATACTTGAATGGAAACAGACCACATTTACCAGTACTGATATTGCGATAATTGGCAAAAAGTACCTGAAAAATAAGATAAAAAGGGAAATCCCTTTTAGGAATAGCTGTGTTGTTCTTTTTTTCATACTTTACATTTTGTTTTTTTATAGTATAGATATTTAATATATAAATACAAGTAAATATTGCTTGAAATACCTATTCAAAAAAATATCATTTTAAGAGAGTCTTTTTATTAAGATTCCTTAGGTTTTAAATTTCATTATATAAGATAGTATGTCAACAAATTATTATGAAAATTCGCTCATTGAGCACAAAAAATATGCTGGTAAAGTTCAGGTTTCATCTCGTGTCCCTCTTGAAACAAGAGATGATATGTCCACTTATTATAGTCCAGGTGTTGCACAACCTTGTTTAGAAATAGCAAAAAATCCTGAATCAGCCTATGATTATACTCGAAAGGGAAGGACTATCGCTGTGGTTAGTGATGGAACCGCAGTACTTGGACTTGGAAATATCTGAGGACTTGCTGGACTTCCTGTAATGGAGTGAAAGGCTATTCTTTTTAAAGAGTTTGGAGGAGTAGATGCGATTCCTCTTGTCTTAAAAACTCAAGATCCAGATGAAATTATTTCAATCGTTGAAAATATTGCACCAACTTTCGGAGGGATCAATCTTGAAGATATTTCAGCACCAAATTGCTTTTATATCGAAGATGAGTTAAAAAAGAGGCTCAATATCCCAGTTTTTCATGATGATCAACATGGAACAGCTATCGTCGTACTCGCAGGACTTATCAATGCTCTTAAATTAACAGGAAAAGAAATCTGATCGATCAAGATTGTTATCGCAGGAGCAGGAGCAGCTGGACTTTCTATTGCTAAACTTCTGCAAGCATATGGAGCAAAACATATCATTATTACTGATTCCAAGGGAGCGATTCATTCAAAGAGAACCGATCTGAATCAATACAAAACTCCTCGAATTGCTACCAATCTCAATGATCAAGCAGGAACACTTGCAGAGGTATTGGTTGGTGCAAATGTATTTGTTGGAGTAAGTAGACCAAATCTGATTTCATCAAATGAGGTTCGTACTATGAATCAGGATCCTATTATTTTTGCACTTTCCAATCCAGAGCCTGAAATTATGCCAGAAGCAGCCTATGCTGGAGGTGCTGCTATTGTTGCCACTGGGCGCTCAGACTTCCCAAATCAAGTAAATAATGTATTAGCATTCCCAGGGCTCTTCAAAGGTGTCTTAGAGGCAAGAATTCCTCAGATTGAGCATAAGCATCTTATCGCAGTTGCTAAGGCTCTTGCAGACTATGTTAAAACTCCAACTAAAGATGAAATTATCCCATGAGCACTTGATAAAGCTGTTGCCCAAGTTGTCGCTGATGCAGTAAAAAAAGCATAAAAAATCAGACTTCTGAATATAGTTATTTTCAGGAGTCAGACTTGTCTTTTATTTTCTCAAAAGAAGAGGAATGTTCTCACCAAAGTTATTAACCTATCTTTCTCTCTGATTAGCAGGAATTTTGACCGTTATGACGATCATATTGTTGACATTCCCAGAGCTTTTTGCTAAACGAGACCAGAACCATCAGTTAAAGAAAAAGAGGACCCCTTTTCTTGAGAAAGTTGCACTTGTTATCTCGCATGCAATTGCGATGGAGACGATAGGAATTTCTTATTCGCTTCTTACGTTTGTTCTCGTGTACTATGGCCAGTGGAAGCTTTTAGGGATTGCAATGAGTAGTATTGTTGTTTCAAGTTTGATCTTTTGGGGGCTCAAGAGAATCACTCAGAGGATGAGACCTTCTGATGCTTTACTCCAGCTTTCTGATTACTCATTCCCGAGCGGACATACTACTGCATGATTTGTAATTTGTTTAACGCTTGCAGCTATTTTGTCTATTTTCTTACCTGTCTTTTTAAAGCCAATGCTTTATACTTGTGCATTGGGAGTGGGAGCTATTGTAGGGCGAAGTAGACGATATCTCAAGGTACACCGAATTTCTGATATTATTGCAGGGGCTGTTCTTGGAATAGGGAGTTTTATTGCGGCTTGTTTGTTTTTCCTCTATTTTGGTGATGCACTGATTACTGCTGTAGAGATTGTTTTTAATTCTTTTAGTTAAGAATGCTTGATTGCTGTATTATTGGAGCTGGAGCAAGCGGGCTTTTCCTCTGACTGCATTTACCTAAAGAGTGGAAAAAACTGATTCTAGAGCAAAATATTTCACCTGGGATTAAGATTCTTTTGTCTTGAAAGGGGAGGTGTAATTTCACAAATCTCAGAGCTAGCTTCAAAACTTATCTTTGAGATCAAACTGCTAGAGTTCATCAGGTCTTGGGGCAGTTTTGACCACAAGATATGATCAGATTTTTGGACTCTTTTTCTATTTATTCCAAGCAAGAGGACAATGGAAGGATGCTCCTTGAATCCAATAAATCAAAGCAATTGCTAGATTTTCTTGTACAAAAAAATCAGGAAAATCTGACTCAAATCCAGTATTCAACCTCTGTTTCTCAGATCCAAAAAACTTGAGATTTTTTCACAATTTCCACCTTGCAAGGTGTCTTTAAATCCAAAAGAGTAGTAATTGCTACGTGAGGGATGTCCTTTCCTAAGGTTTGAGGATCTGACTTTATTTTCCATTTTGCAAAGGACCATAATTTGTCCTATCAAAGTCCAGCTCCAGCACTGTGTGGACTCAATACCAAACAGGACCTCTCTTCCCTTTCTTGAAGCTCTGTTGAGGCAACGACCAAGCTTTTCTTGGATGGAAAGCAGGTTTATCAAGATGATCGTGTGGTTTTATTTACCCATCGAGGGGTGAGTTGACCAGCGATATTTAATGCCTCTCTTTGGCTTGGATACTTTGATCCAAAGTTTTCTAAAAAAGCTCAGATCAAGATTACTATTCCAGGACATCAAATAACTAAGAGACTCCTTTCCTATCTCAAAGCTCCCCGTGGATTAAGGACTTATACCCTTACGCTTAGCCCGACTTCTCTAAGGTCCTATGATGAATCAAAAGTAATGAGTTGAGGACTAAACTTTGCAGAAGTAGGAGATGATTTTCAGCTTCATAAACTTACTGGTTGCTATGTATTGGGAGAGGCACTTAATATTACGGGTAAGACCTGAGGTTATAATCTTCAACGATGTCGAAGCTCTGCTTTTGTCTGTGCAAAAAGCTTAAAAGAAGGCTAAAATTCAGATTTTCTTCTTTTTTTCATTCAAGATACAAAATAGGTCGCATTTCTTTAGCCATTTTTTATGAGTAAAAAAAACTCAAGTCTTATCTCTTGAGTCTTTTTATTTTACAAATCATATTTTTCAATCAATGCTTGTGGATCCAGTTCTCTTCCCATAAAATCCTCAAAAAGCTCAATTGATGGTTTTTTAGTTCCTTGAGCCAAGATCTGATCTCTATATTGATGTCAGATCTCAGGATTAAAGAGTCAGTTTTCCTTTATTTTTGAGAAAACATCTGCCTCAAGTGCTTCTGCTCGCATATAGCTATAATATCCAGCAGCATATCAACCACCAAAAATATGCAAGAAACAACAATACATCTGGTATCTTTCATCTCTTTTAAAGAGAGAATACTGATTCACAATCTCAAGAATCTTTTGATCAAGTTCTTCGATATTTTCAGGTACTTTATCTGAATAGAGCATGAGATCAACGATTGCAAGTTCATTTTGTCTAACGACCCAATTTCCCATCATAAAGGTAGAGAGCTTTTTAATATTTTCCATCGTCTCATCTGGGAGAGCCTCTCATGTCTGGTAATGCTTGGAGAGTTGTCTTAATGCTTCAGGTTCTCCAGCCCATCTCTCCAAGAGTTGTGAAGGGAGTTCTACAAAGTCCCACTCAACATTAAATCCATTAAGTTCAGGATATTTTGACTCAGCAAGCATTGCATGGAGTGCATGTCCAAATTCATGGAACAGCGTCTCTACATCAGAGAGTTTCAAGAGAGTAGTTCAGGATTCAGATTTTTGAAAGTTGCATACATTGAGAATAATAGGAAGCTGTTTTGAGTTTTTGGCTCTAAGAATATCTGCCCATGCTCCAGGCCTTTTCCCTGGACGATAAAAAGCATCTAGAAAAAAGTAGGAAATCAGATTTCAGTCTTTGATCACTTCATAATAGAGATTGTCTTTTGTCTCTCAAGTTTTCTTAATTTCAATACCAAAGAATTTTCCTACAAAAGAATGAAGCCAGTTCAATACATGAGTAAATTCAAAATATTCTTTGAGTTTTTCCTCTTGAATAGCAAAGACTTCTTCCTTATATTTTCTCGTATAGTATGCCAAGTCTCGTGGTTCGAGTTTGTCTAGTTGGTAGTGAGTTTTTAGGGTTTCAATTTCTTTTTCTGCTTTTGGTAGTGCTTTTTCAAAGATTTGATGAATCATATTTTTTGCATTTTCTGGACTACCTGCCATTCTTAGCTTGAGTTGATAGTCAGCAAAATTTCAATATCACAAGAGTTTTGCTTTCTCTTCTTCGAGTTTCAGAAGTTCTAGAATAAGCGGTTTATTGTTGTAAGGAGCTTTGCTCGCTCGCTCTTCACGGATCCAATAAATATCCTGACGAATCTGACTATCATCACAATATCTCAAAATATCAATCAATATATTTGGATCAGCATCGATGGTCAGTTTTCAACTTTCTTTACTAGTGTTTTTGATCTTTTCTAGGCTTAGTGCTGGCATATGAGAAAACGCTTCTAGATTATCAGTCGTATAGCTAAAATTTTGTTGATCATCTACAACATTGTTTTGGATCTGATCAGAGAGCTTTGCAATTCTCTGGTTGATCGTTTTGATTTGAGATTGGATAGCTTCTGGTAGGTTGATCCCTCTATGTTCAAAATCCTCTAAACGAAGAGTAAAAATTCTGATTTCTTCGCTTGTTCGTCCTTCTTTTTGAGCTGCATCACGATTGATGAGATAATAGTCCTGACTGTAGGAGATTTCATCAGCAAAATCCAAATACGCTCCTTGGAATTGTTCAATAATCTCACGAAAATTTGGAGCAAGCCCTACAGAATACAAGTGATTTACTAGATTCCACAATGTTGAGAGTTTATTTTCGTTTACATTCAATTCAAGAATTTCAAAGAGTTGATCATTTGGGAGCTTGAGAAGAGCTTCTCTGCTTGTGTTATCATTCAGTTTTACCAAAAGAGCATGGAAATTATTTTTTTCTTGTTCAAGAAGGTCAAAAAGGAGTGCCAGTACCTCTTTTTCTGATTCAGAAGAGAGAAACAAGCTAAAATCTGGAATTCAAGATTCAGAAAGAGTATTCAAAATCTGACTTTTCATGTCTTTTGTTTAATGAAATAAAGTTTTGAAAAATAGAGGGGAAGGTGAAAGTTTATTGCTTTTGGAGAATATAAATGACTCTATCAATATCTCCTTCAAAAAGCTGATACTCAATCTGTGAAATCAGATTTATTTTCTTTTTTTGACAGACTTTATGGAGAACTTCGAGTTCCTCTGGTTGTTTTTGTTTCATGAGGAGAAGGTATCCTCATTTTTTGAGCAGAGGAGTGCTCCATTCGAGCAACTTGTCCGCATAAGCGACGGCTCTGGCAGTGAGAATATCTGCTTGCTCTCCTTGATAGTCCTCGATCCTTGTCCAGAGGACTTTTGCATTGGTTGCTCAGAGATCTGCGAGCATTTCATTGACTGCTAGGGTCTTTTTTCTAACTGAATCAATCCCCAAAAATCTACACTCAGGACAGCTTAAAGCCAAAGGCATCAACGGAAAACCGCCTCCCGTCCCTACATCAATCACCAACTTCCCCTTTTCAAAAAGCCCAGTTTCTAATAGTTTCAAACTATCTTGGATATGCTTGAGATAGACTCAGTCCGCATCGCGAATCGCAGAGAGATTGAGTTGCTGGTTTTTTTCCAAAAAAGTAGTTATGAGATGGTCTCGCATAGTATTGTGATCAAGCTAAAGTAGCTTAATCATAGGATTTTGCTTAGCTTATGCAAGAAAAAAACTTAATCTGCTCATGAACTGACCAAATCGATGTATAAAGTAGGGAAAACTGACTTTGAGAGAGGTTCTCGACCTATCCGATTGATTGGTGGCTTAACCAGTACCCTCATCATGTAAGCTTGAGAGTGATTCCACTTACTCGAACGAGAGATTTGAGTTTAGCATATGCAGTTTCTTCAGTTGATGAGTAATAAGAAGAAAAAAATCTTTGAGCTGTTTGTTTATATTTCCTCTAAATCTATAGAAGTATGCGTTGAATAGTTTTTTTCATACACCATAAATCCAGATTCTCCATATTGATCAATTCGCGTATAAAAATACTTACTTCTCTCTGGATAAAAAAGCAGTCAAGTTGGGTGATTAGCACACTCCCCCATTCCTCTTCCAGGAAGTTTCCATTTTCCATGTATACCATACAGATGAAGCTTATTTTTTGTAAATAAATTGTTGAGATTCTTCCCAAGCCCTGCAATCCAAGAGTGTCCTGAATATTGAAAAACATATCCAGTATAATAAGGCTTCAAGCAAAAAGACTCACCATCTAATCGCTGATTACTATTTTTAATAATGTCTTCAAACTTTAAAGGTTTATTTGCTGTATAACGCGTCATCCCATCATGTTTATATTTACGATACTCCTCTCACTCTCAAAAAGCAATTCTCCCATCAACAAGAGATACTATAGGATTACCATTCATCACAACAAAAGAAAAAGGTGGGAATAAGACACGAGACCACTGACAATTTCCTCACCTTAAATTTTCTTTGAGCTCATATGTTTCTACATCTTCACAACTAAACATTGACGGAAGATTTTCTTCTTTATCAAAATAAGATCAAAAAGTTTCAAAAAATCAGACGGCATCTGCAATTCCATGGTCATCAAGGGCTCATAGAGGTTGAATCACTCAACTTGTAGTTGTAAAAGGAACTTGTTTGATTACTAAAGGCTCTTCCTTAAAAGAGGATTGAGAGATTAGTTCTGATGGCTTGGATAAGATATAATTATTATCAATACAGCTTATTCCTAGTGCGATCCCTATTGCCACGATACCAAATAGGACAAGATATTTATTCATAATTAAGAAATAAGAAATAAAGTAGCTTAATGTAAAGAGTATCTTTTTTATATCTTTTTTCAAGAAAAAAAAGAGCGGGAATTCCCGCTCTTTAACAATAATTATACTATTATTTTCTCTCTTACTTTTTCACATACAGTGTCTGTGTTGGATAGGCAAGTCCAATGCCTTCTTTTGCAAAAACTTCCAAAATCTCAAGTAAAATCTGCTCGTGAATCTTGACTGCTAAGAGCCAATCATCACTTTCAACGACATAACTGATTAAGATTTCCAAGTTTGAAGCTTGCATCTCTTTGAGAAGTGCTCGTTCAAAAGTTGTTTTCTTGTGTTTTTTGATGATTTCTTCAATAATTTGAGGAATCTTGCGAACTTTTTCAACGGGAGTTTCATACGTTATAGTAAGAGAGAATCTCTTTCTTCTCATTTCAATAGTTCCGCTGTTTTCGATGACTTCAGCAACTACAAGCCTATTAGGGATAACAATCGATTTTCCCTCGACGGTTTCGAGGCTCGTACTTCTAAGTCAGATTTTTTTTACGGTTCCTGTAAAATTTTTGATAGTGACGATATCTCCAATTCTAAAGGGAGAAGAACTCATAATCGAAAACGAGCTAAAAAAATCTTCAATTAATTTTTGCGAAGCAAAAGCCACCGCAACTCAACCGACTCCTAGTGAAGTCAAAAGAGGAGTCAACGCTACGCCAATCGTGTTAAAAAATACTAATGTAGCGATAATCCATACTCCAATTTGTAAAATAGTACTAAAAATCGCCATTAGATTGTGTTTAGTCTTGGGATCTTGAGGTTTGAATCCCTTTTCCATCACAACTCTCAGAATATAATCCAAAATTCTTCCAACCTCTCTCATTACTGCAAAGATAAATAGCCCTGCAAAAACTCCATCGGGAACCTTAGCAAAGGGCAAAACTAGCGATGCAGCAAAAAGAGGTATAATGAGTACCGAGTATCGTGAGAAATTTCCAAAAATCTCAAAAAAACCTTTTCTCAAGGGGTGTTTTGCATCTATTTTGCGTCATAAGTATCTGCAAAGTCGCTTGATAAAAATCAAAATGGCGATCCCTCCAATAAAGATTGCTCCTGCGAGAAAGAGCTCTTCAGAAGTGATTCTTGCATGTCTTGTAAAAAGTGATAATTTCATTCTGCTTTTTCATGAAAATAGTTAAAAGAGTTTGTTTTTAAGAGTATCTCAAACTTGTTTCCCGAGACAGAAGCCGAAATCTCTCCATTTTAAAATCAAAAAACTTCCTTCCTCTCCAAAATATCCAGAAAGGTCTAATTTTTGATTAAGTTGCTCTGCTTCTTCGTCGCTGAGCTTAACCGTATTCTTGTTTGCATATTGTCCCAAAATCCTTGCTAAACCTTGTTGAGGGATCCATCCACCTTGATTTCAGATTTTTAAGATAGGAACTCCGATTTTTTCGACAAAGAGTCCGCTTGGTAGTTGAGAATATTCTGGGGTACTCAGATAGATACTGTTTTCAGAGGCAAGGAAGGAAATATTATTTTGTTTTTCAATTCCTCGATTCTCAAGAAGATAGTTCCAAACCTGACTTTGGAGTTCGAAAGAGTCGTTGAGTCAGATTTTTTCTTTTTTCCTTTTATCGTATTGAGGGGTGTAGGGAAGAGATGAGAGTTTTTTGAGTTTTGCGATAAAGAATCCTCCAGTTTTTTGTTTGTGTGGCCAAAATCTTGCAACCTTTTGAGCATCTTCTTGGCTTAGTAAGTTTTCATCTCAATACTGTATTAAACCTGGAGATTTCTCATCTATCTCAACTCTCATAAGTGCTATCTTTCCTTCAAATTCTTTTAAAATTTTTCAGATGACTTGTTCATTTTCAAGGGGATTGAGAGTGCAGGTTGAGTAGACAATTTCTCCTCAGACTCTTGTAGCCAATACTCCAGAACGCAATATCTGATATTGCAAATTGAAAAATCCTTGAGCGAGCTTTGGATCTCGATAGTTGGTATTTTTGTCATGTTTGTAGTTCATTCCCTCTCCAGAACACGGTGCATCGACGAGCACTTTATCAAAGCTTTCAAAAGCTAATTCGCCAATTTGTTCTCCGCGGTATGCACAGACTGCACTATTGCTCATTCCACAGCGATTGAGATTGAAAATAAGTGCTTTTCTTCTCGGGTCTAGTGGCTCATTAGCAAGAAGAAATCCGTTTCCTAGGCTCAATAAGCGATCTGCAATTTGTACTGATTTCCCTCCTGGTGCAGCACAAAGATCTAACACAAGATCTCATTTTTGCACATTAAGCACTTGTGCAGAGAGACCAGCAGCAACCTCTTGTACATAAAAATATCCTCCCTGATGGAGAAAGTGGCTTCCCAAACTTTTTTTTTCATCTTTGTGTACATAGAGGACATCATTATAAATTTGTCCTTTATTGCTTAGTCCAGGAGATCTGAGATCTCGTCCAATGGAAGAAAAATAAGGTAAAAATTCAGATTTTTTATCCTCATTTGTGATGATTTTGATCGATTTATCAATTCTGCTTTGATAACTTGCTGTAAATGCATCAAGCTCCTCTTCTGGTAGTATCGTTGCAATAAAATCGAGATATTTGAGTTTCTTCATCCTCGGTTCCTATGATATGAAATATATTGAGAGTATAGTATTTTATCAATTGAAAAGCAAGAGAAAATCTCTTTTCTCCAAAAGATAAAAAGAATTCTGATTCAGAATTCTTTCTATTTGTTGTTTACTTGATTGAGATTCTGGAGTGCAGATTTTTGCGATTATCTTGATAGAACTTGGAATTGACAAAGCGATAGAGAGCTTTGTTCTCAGAATAGTATACAATTCGGCTAATCATATTATAAAACACAAAGGCCACAAATCCAAAATAAAAAAACTGTTGAATGCCAAATCCCACTTCATAAGAGCTAATACCAACAATAATCCCTATAAAGGAAATAATACTGGTAAATATCCCCCAGGCAATAAGATCATGAGAAATTTTCATGAAATTCCCTTGCTCTGAACTGGATAGTTGGCGAAATCTTTCGACGAAGTTGTTGAGCCGATCCTCGAGTTTCTTCAGATCATCAAGAGAATAGGGCTGTAGATCTTCCGGAGCAACATTTTGTTTACTCATTTTCTCCCATAGGAGAGTTCGCGATTGTTTGTCCATAACTATTATGTTAAATTTCTGTTTCTTGACGTGATATTATTCTTTTCCTCATAAAAATCAAGAATTATTCAGGGATGATGAATCTTCTATTGTAGTAAGTTAGATTTTTGAGCAATCCACGCATCCATATAAGATCATCACTTCAGATATAAGGAGGTTCATGTTTAAACTCCTTTTTTAAATATTTAATCATGTTTTTGCTGATAAATTGCAAAAATTCTTCATTATCATCAAGTCCTATCCACAAATCCAAAAAATCCTTAAACTCTTCTTCAACCTCAGAAAGAGCAGTAAACATTGCTTTATTTCCACTTGCTCCAATCCCTAACAAGTCTCAAACAAAAACTTGCTTGAGAAAGTTTTCAATTTCTATTCAAAGTTTGGAGTTCGTTTGTTTTTTGATGCTGTGATTCAAGACTAGCAGTCCAAATAAGAGCTCTCTCAACTGACCAAAAAATCCCAAACTTAAGCTTTTTCCATAGTATTTTCAGTATTTGTACTTTACTCTATTTAGTAACTCTCGATTCATCCAAAAGTCTAACTTATACAAGCATTCTTTTAGCAAGAGGTGATCAGTTTCATCAATTACCTCCTTATCCAAAAAGTTAAAAAACTCTGATTTTCTTCCTCACAAGATTTCAGTGATCGGTCCATAAAAATCTTGGATAAAGTTTTTTTTATCTTTTTTGACTCGTTCAGAGATTTTGCTTCCATACTTTTCTCTAAAGAGGGTCAAAATTTGAGGATTTTTGATGGTTAGCCTTATCTCTTTGGGATTTAGATCTTGGAAAAATGCAGCAATAGCTCCTTGCATATGGAGATTGAGTACCGAAATATTGCTGCTCGTATCCTCTGGCATAGCCCCTACAGGAAGTGTTTTATTTTTCCAGTCGTTTCTAAGCTGATTATTGATAAACTCGTAATAATAACGTGTTTTATGATAAAAGAAATTGCTATTCGTTAGAACTGAGATCTTAGTTGGGGAGTCTACCATATCAACAAAGTGGTCTTCTCCACAGTAGTTGAGGAGTTGAGGCTTGTTAAATCTGAGGTAGAAACTATCACCCCTGGCGGTGCTCATTCCTCCAGTCATCATGACATAAAAGTTCAAGAGCCTTTCCATCACTTTTGATTCTCTCTTTACTCTCTCTGGCATATCAAGGGGATTGATATCTTCTCCATTGTCAATAGCAGAGAGCATTTCATCCATATCTTCCAAGATGTCTTCTTTCCCCTCAGCTCTAAAAAGCTTGATCACATAATTTTGGATCCCAGAAAAGAATCAGTATTTGTACTTTTTATTTTCCAAAAGATAGTCAAAAAGCTCATTAAGTTTCTCTCCTGATTTCAAGAAGCTTTGTACCAGTGGATCTGTCTCAGTTTTTGGGAAAATCTTATTGATAATCGTATCTACTGCAATAAAGGGATCCGAGGTTCCGAGTAAATATTTAATCAAGATATCACTTGGCCAGACATTTACCATTACAGACTGCTCAAGAGGAGAGAAGTTTGGTATCGTTTGTGTTGTATGATAGTTGCTTCTAAAAGCTCAAATAAGTTTATCCTTGCTATCTTTTCCAAAGAGCCAATCTAGATGGTCATTATCATTGTTTTGATAGAGTAGCTCGTTAAGTTTTTTATAAAAATGATAAAGGAGAAAAAAGAATGCAGTCTGATTTAAGAGTCCTTTTTTTACTGATTCAAACTCATGTTTACTAATTTTGGTATCCAGATGCTTAAAAGTCATCTTGTAGAAATCAAAAAAGAGCTCTACAAACCAATTAAATTGTTCACTCTCTTTTCCATTAGGGAAGACCTTGATTCTCGCAATCATCGAAAATGAAAGGAGATAGGTTGAAAAGAGTGCTTGTACAAAAAAATGCTCAGGCATATCTTCTAAAGCCTCTTTGAAATATACTGCAGCGAGCATCGTCATTGCATTTGCTAGATTTGCAGGGGAGTAGAAGGTATAGCCATTGAGGTTTGCCGCGACACAATAGGCAAAATAGTTATCCAATTCTTGTTCATTCTCTCCTAAGTTTTGGTTTCACAGTCCAAGTTTGAATTCTATTGGATCAATATTCACATCAAAAAGGTTAAGTTTATGATTTTCTACATGTTTACGGTTGATTACTGAAAAAAATTCCTTTGGAGAAATAAATCCTACAAACATACTTGCAGGATTCATAGTGTTGTGAATGGTTGAGTTTGGAAACTTAGTCAGCAAAAGCCTTTTAAACAAATGCATCGCTATCTAACATTGAGAATAAAAGTGACAAAAATCTGATTCCAATTATTGAATCTTTTCAATTGTAAATTGCCACTCAAGAGGGATAGCTGTTTCAATGCTGTTTTGATCAAGAGAAGCTATGATAATTCCTTCTTCACTTCCTGTCCCAGCAAAAATAAAGGTGTTTTCTCAGATCTGGATTTCTTCTCCAAGTTTTTCTGGGTTGATACCAAGCTGATTCAAGATTACAAGCGGTACTTTTTCAACCAAGAGAGGATCATGTTTTTGGAAAGGGTCTTGAAGGCTACCAGTTTTTACTTCTCCTTGCTTGCTTCCTTTCAAAAATTCAAAAACCTGACTCATTTCTGGGCTGTACTGTTGATTTTGAAAACTACCAGTGGTTACTATGCTTTGGTCTATAGGGCTGATTGCAGAAAATGAGTAGTCAAGCGTTGATTCTTCGCTTACTTTTGGCGCAAAACATCCTGCTAAAGCTCCACTCATTATACCAAATCCAGCAATTAGCATCAGCCTTTTTGTCTTTTTTGTTTGCATGATATTTTCTTGTAAAGAATAAAAATTCCCCTTTAGCTTACAAAACATTATCCATAATGCAAGAGGAAAATAACTTTTCTTAATTCTTCTTGTATTTTTTAGGCAAATCACTACGCTCAAATAGTGTTTATTTAATCTTACTTAAGATATGTTAAAAATTACTAATTTGTCAGCACAAGTTGAAAATAAAGAAATTCTGCATTCGATTTCGTTTGACTTTCAGTCAGGGAAAAATTACTGTATCCTTGGAAAAAATGGATCAGGGAAGTCGTCTCTTGCTATGCTTATTACGGGGAATCCAAAGTATGAGATTACTGGTGGGACTATCGAGCTTGACGGTCAAGTTTTGAATGAAATGTCTCCAGATGAGAGAGCTAGAGCTGGAATATTCCTTACATTCCAAAATATCCCAGAAATCCCAGGAGTAAAGCTCTTTGAATTCCTTAAATCCATTTATGATGCGAAATCCGAGACCCCATCTACATTTCTCTCTTTCAAAAAAATCATTGAACCTTTGATGCAAGAACTCGAAATCCCAAAAGATTTTCTTTGGAGAGATCTCAATGTAGGGTTTAGCTGAGGAGAAAAAAGAAAAATCGAAGTCCTTCAAATCAAGCTTCTTAATCCAAAATATATCATCCTTGATGAAATCGACTCAGGACTTGATGTAAATGCTGTGAGGCAAGTGGCTGAGCTCCTTGAGACGACAAATACACCAGACAATAGCTTTATCATCATCACGCATCTTTTTGAGATGTTGCAAAACCTCCCACTCGAGCAGGTACTTGTCCTTGAAAAAGGCGTGATCAAAGAAGTGTGAGGTCGGGAGCTTATTGAAAAAGTAAAAAAAGATGGATTTTAGTCTGTCTTTTTGCTATAGTTTTAATGGTTAGTTATAAAAATGGTAAAAAAATCGCTTTGTACTTATCAACTTTATAAACAAAATTTGAAAATCTGATTTCTTTTTTTGTTGGTCTCTCTTCTCGGAGCTTGTTCACAAAAACCAATGCCCAAGCCAGAGCAAGTTTCTTCAATGTATACGATCTCATCTTGAACTCAGCAATCAACTCTTGAACGAATAGATGATCCAAACATTCCTAACTGTGAGCCGCTTGACCTGAAGCCAATAAAGCCTCAGGAGATCATCAATATTGATGATGTGGTGCAAAATTGTAAGTATGAGACGGGACATATTTTGTATTCGGATATTGGAGCTTGATCAAATTTTCCTGTAATAATCGACC
>ERZ772906.11-NODE-11-length-108263-cov-7.915856_pt1 | contig 108263 bp, 83 predicted proteins | sample MGYA00511338_ERZ772906 | MGnify/ENA primary metagenome ERZ772906 (study PRJEB29015, sample SAMEA2738076) | human oral metagenome | biome: human oral; feature: human-associated habitat; material: saliva | place: China | collected 2212 ... | reverse complement strand
GTAATCTGACAAATCTTTGACATTACTCTTATATTTTAGTTTGTTATTTCTAACGGGATCAGCGACTTGTATCAATCTCCTCCTAAGCAGAGGACTCTACAATCGGTCTGCAAAGTAAGTAAAAATTATGGATATAGGCAACCACCGCCCCGACTTCTTCGCTCTCATCGGTCGGCTGGGATCGGTGAATGAGGGGGAAGAGCCCGGAGGAGACGGGCGTGGAGGTTTCGTTGGTGAGAAGGTCCTCCTTTCGAAGAGATCAGGGAGCTCGCTCCCAAGGGGTGAAAAAACGACCCACGGTAGGTCGTCTTTGCGACCTACCGTGGATCGTCGAGACGACCTATAGTAGGTTTTTTCGACGACCTACCGTAGGTCGTTTTTTGACCCCCTGAGAAGTCCCTTGTCAGGCGGGATGGAGAGGACCTCTTTGGGGCGACGAGGACGAAGGACGGAGGAGAATGAGATCGACCGCTCCAGACCCTTGGGGTGTCCCTAATGGAGATTTTCCTAACTTTGCCCCGTCATCCCAGAGGGGCGCAAGCGGCAAACCTCAGGATGACCTACAGACCCGAAAGCCGGGAACCTATGCCGGCCCAATCCTGATCTGGAGCGACTTCTGGCGATGGAGACGGACGACGTAGGTATGTTGGATTTAAACCAAAATTTATGACGTTGAAAGGAATTCTTTTCGGCGCATTGGCCTTCGCTGTGCTCCTCGGAGCGACGTCAGCGAGCCTACCTCATCAGCCTTCTTCTGAGGGTCTTCTGGTGGGGGACGTGCTCCCGAAAATGAAGTCTATGGACGTAGGAGGTCGTGAAGCCGACTCCGCAGAGACTAGCCCCCGCTATCGCCTCATTCACTTCTGGGCAGCCTATGATGCTACCAGCCGTGCCGCCAATGCGATGTGGGATCACTTCTTTGCAGAGCAAGCTCCGCAGTCCATCTGTTTCCAAGCTATCTCACTGGATCCAGATGAAGCTGTTTGGTCACGCACGATCGCCTTAGACCAAGTGGATCAAGAGTCGCAGCGCCGTGTCGCTCCCGAGGAGCGCCACCAGTATATGACGCATGCAGGACTCATAGGCGGACTACACACGTACCTAGTGGATGATCGGGGTGTCGTAGTAGCCGTAGATCCGACGCCAAAGGATTTAGCAAACTATCTTTAACCCACGTTTATGTGCAAGAGCCACAGCTGAGGATGACCTCGGCTGTGGCTCTTGTCTTTTCTGATCTTACCTATATATAAGGTAGAGTGAACTACTGGATGGTGTCGCTCGGAGCGATGTCGATGTTCCGACAGCCTTCGAAGAGGAAGCGCTGCTGGTTGGGGTGGAACTTCGGGTAGCTCCTGGTGGGCTCGATCTTATTGTCTCGCCACAGGATGCCGTCAGTACTGATGGCATGCAGGAGGGGTGTGTCGAAGGTGCGGAAGGTATTCTCTAGGATGCGGATACTCCCCACTCCCTGCCCGTAGAAGGGCTGGCGCTGTGCTCCGAGGTCGGGGATGATGGGGTGAATACTGATCACGGCGCTGGTGAACTGGTAGAGGCTCGTCAGTACGTCCTCGAAGAGATTGCGCCTGATCGTGACCTCTCGGGTCTGTCCCGATTCGTACCACATATTATTGTCTGTGCTGAAGAGGATCGCTGAGCCACTGACGTGGTCGAAGGTATTCTCCTCGATGAGGACAGGGCGGGGTGTGTTGATGAGGATGCCTCGGGCGCGGTTGTGACGCACGAGGTTGCGGGCGAAAAGGACTCGGGGCGTACGGGTAAGGTTCTCCATGCTGATCCCTCGCTCGGGCGTGTAGTCAGCGGGGAGTTCTTCCCTAAAGGTGATCCGTACTTCACGGGCACCGTCGAGGCTCTTCCCTTCAGCGGAAGAGATGGAGCTTACGTGGAAGACGCCTTCGAGCCCCTGGATGTCTCGTGAGGTGACGAAGCGTACAGAATCCCCCGGATCTGCCCAAGGGAAGCCAAACGACTGCTCGTGCATGAAGCGCCCTAGGAGCGTGTGCTTCCCCTCACGACCGACGACCTTGAGGTAGACACCATGCACGTTGAGCGCATCGTCCATCATATTCTCAAAGCGGCACCGCTCTACGGAGATCTGCCCCCGACAGGCTACGAAGTGCGTGGCGTCGGCCTGCGTGGTGAAGTACCGCCCACCCTGCGGGCGAAGCTCTACCGAGAAGCGCTCCAAATGGATGTCTTCCGAGCGCTGGGCCAGAAGGCCCATCCCCTCAGCAAAGTGAATCGTGATGTCGTCGAGGCGGATGTCTTGGCACCCATTGACGAAGATGGCTGGCTGGGGACGATAGCCTGTGCGAGCAGCGAAGATCGTCCCGTCCCGGAGCTGTGCATCCCGCCAGTGAGGAGCGTAGAGGATCGGTCCGGACTGCCTACCTTTCACCCCGTACTTCTTAGCCTCTTGCCGAGTCAACTGCCGTACGTCCCGATTGGGGAAGAGCACGTCGGAGGTGCGGTAGCATAGCTCTCGTGTCTTCGGGTCGAAGGCTAGGCCATGGTCGGGAGTCATCTGCCAGTTCGATCCGTAGGTCTCGAACTTCCCCTCGGATGTGATCCGCCACTTTACCCAAGGCTCAGGGCTGAAGATCATCCCTCGGGTCGTATCGGAGCGGAGGAGACGCAGCTGGGAGATCTGAGGATTGGTATAGTCGATCGTGAGCCCACGGAGCTCCACTCCCTGACAACTATCTAGCACGATGGGGACCATACGCTCCTCGAAGAGCAGTTCGCTCCCCTCGCCTCGGAGGATGACGTGGTGCCAGCCCTTCAGCAGGAGACCTATGGGACGGATGCCCGCATGGTCGTGGTTGGAGATGAAGTATTCATGCTGTACAGCGCCCTCGCTCGCTAGGTGGTAGCGCCCTGTGGGGAATAGGAGTTCTAAGGTGTCGGTCCCCTGCTCTAGCTTGCTCTGTAGCCCTTCGAGGATCTTGCGAAGGAGGGGTGTGCTATTCTCCTTTGTACCTGCCCGAAGTCCTAGGGTGGATAGGTGGATGGTACGACGAGTAGCCCCGAGAGGTAGGGCAAGACTCAGGAGGAGAAGTAGGGCAAGGAGCCTAGGCCGAGCGAAGGGATGTAGGGGCATGGATCTCTGTGATGCTGTGAGCGGAATGGGGAGGAGGGACGAATGAAACTCCTTGGAGAGGACGACGGATGCTCTGGGACAGGAGCGAATGAAGTAGCCCCAACTCCTTACTCTTGTTGGGTAGGAGAGTTGGGGCTACTGCTTGGGTCTCTGAGGATGTCAGAGAGCAGGATGTGGCGCGAGGCTTACTTCTTCGCCTTGATACCGAGGCGTACAGGCTTGATCATGTTTTCGGGAGCAAGCACCGTGTCGAGGTCTTCCTTCGATAGGATGCCGTGCTCGATGATCAGGTCATAGACGCCACGCCCTGTCTCGAGGGCTTCCTTAGCGATCTTCGTAGAGCTCTTGTAGCCGATGATGGGGTTGAGGGCTGTGACGATACCGATGCTGTTGCGGACATTGTCACGGCACTTGTCCTCGTTAGCCGTGATGCCATCGATGCAGAGGGTGCGGAGGGTATCGAAGCCATTGATCAGTAGGTCGATCGACTCGAAGCAGCACTGTGCCATGACGGGCTCCATAGCGTTGAGCTCCATCTGTGAGGCATCGCCAGCCATGGTGACACAGAGGTCATTCCCCATGACCTTGTAGCAGACTTGGCTCATGACTTCGGGGATGACGGGGTTCACCTTACCAGGCATGATCGAGGATCCGGGCTGCATAGCGGGGAGGTTGATTTCCCCGAGACCACAGCGTGGACCACTGGAGAGCAGACGCAGGTCATTACAGATCTTGTTGACCTTGATAGCGATGCGTCGCAGGGCAGAGCTATAGCCGACCATCTCGCTGGTGTCGCTGGTAGCGCCTACGAAGTCTTCGGTGCGTGTGATATCCCAGCCCGTGATCTTCGCCATCGCTTCAGTGCAGTAGTCTGCATATTCGGGCTCTGAGGAGATCCCCGTACCTATGGCGGTAGCGCCCATGTTGATCGCTAGGAATTGGTGAGCAGCGTAGTCGAGGTTGGCGATCTCGTGGCGTAGGATGGATGCAAAGCCACCGAAGGTCTGCCCTAGAGTCATAGGTACAGCGTCCTGGAGCTGTGTGCGACCCATCTTGACGACGTGGGCAAACTCCTTAGACTTCTTCTCCAGAGCTTCGATGAGCTGGATGAAGTGGGGGCGGAGCTTGAGGTGCGAAGCATAGAGGCCGAGGTGGATAGCCGTTGGGTAGGCATCGTTGGTGGACTGGGAGCCGTTGACGTGGTCGTTAGGGGAGAGGTACTTGAATTCGCCCTTCTCGTGACCCATGATCTCCAGAGCACGATTGCAGATGACCTCGTTAGCGTTCATGTTGGTCGTCGTCCCTGCACCGCCCTGGATCATATCTACGGGGAAGTGCTGGTGGTGCTTGCCTTCGAGGAGCTCGTGGCAGGCTTGGACAATGGCGTCCTTCTGCTGATCGGTGAGCAGACCTAGGCGGTGGTTAGCTATCGCAGCGGCTTCCTTGGTCCATGCTAGACCGTGGATGAAGAGGGGATAGTCAGCGAGACGGAAGACGCTGATCTGGAAGTTCTCCATCCCACGGAGGGTCTGTACTCCATAGAGATGCTCGTTGCTGATCTGGCGTTCGCCGATCAGGTCGCTTTCGAGGCGAAAGTCTTTGCCTGAAGTTGCCATAGTGATGTTTTGCTAATAATGAAGTATTAAACTTTACGTGCAAAGGTACAGATTTTTCCGTCTCTTGGCGCTGAGAAGATCGGGGCTGTGAGTCGGGCTAAAATCGTGGTTCTGATGGCTTTGTCGAAGCGAGTGAATATGTCGGGACGAATGCTCCCCTACGGGTGGAATATTTGTGATCTTGCTTCCCTTTCGGGAAAAAGCGGTGCAAATTGTTTGTTCGTCTAAGGCGAGATCCCCCGCTTGCAGAGAGGCTTTTTGGAGCCCCTTCTGGAGGAGGGCAAAAGAAACCTACTGTAGGTCGTCGATGCGACCCACGGTAGATCGGTCGACCGACCCACAGTAGGTTTTTTCGACGACCTACCGTAGGTCGTTTTTTGCCCCCTCAGAGCCCTCGCTGAATCAGGCTTCTCGGCGGGAGCCTTCTGAGAGCAGTAGTCAGTGAACTTATGTATCTTTGTGCGACAAAATGACAGACTGGAGATGAACGTAGATATTCAGCAGATCAAGCATCGGTTTGGGATCATAGGCAATAGCCCCTTACTCGACCACGCTATCCGCACAGCTGTGCAGGTAGCTCCCACGGATATGTCTGTACTGGTGATCGGGGAGAGTGGGGTAGGGAAGGAGAGCTTCCCCAAGATCATCCATCAGAATAGCGTCCGCAAGCATGGCCCTTATATAGCGGTGAACTGTGGGGCGATCCCAGAGGGGACCATCGACTCCGAGCTCTTTGGGCATCTCAAGGGCTCCTTCACAGGAGCGATCACCGACCGCAAGGGCTACTTCCAGGAAGCCTCCGGCGGGACGATCTTCCTCGACGAGGTGGGCGAACTGCCTCTCGCCACACAGGCTCGACTGCTACGTGTGCTGGAGACGGGCGAATTCATCCCCGTCGGTGCGAGCCAAGCGCTCAAGACCGACGTGCGCATCGTCGCTGCGACGAATGTCAATCTCCAGGAGGCCGTCGAGCGAGGGCGCTTCCGTGAAGACCTACTCTTCCGCCTCAATACGGTGCCCATCGAAGTACCCCCCTTGCGCAATCGTCCGCAGGATATCCCTCTACTCTTTCGCCTCTTTGCTTCGCTGAGCGCCGAGCGCTACCACATGCCTCCACTTCGCCTGACTCCTGAGGCGACGAAGCTCCTGGAGGCTTACCACTGGCCAGGGAACATCCGTGAGCTTCGCAACCTGACCGATCGCATCAGCGTCCTCGAGGAGGAGCGCACGGTCACCGCAGAGACTGTCGAGCGCTACCTACCGAAGGCGCCTGCCGTAGACTACCACCCAGCCCTACGCCAGCAGGCTGTGCTTGGCGAGGAGGCGACCTCGTTCGCCAACGAGCGGGAGATCCTCTACCAAGTCCTCTTCGATATGAAGAAGGATATGGCCGAGATGAAGAGCCTCGTCGCTGGGATTATGCGGGGCGATGTGAAGGTGTCTTCCACCCCAAAGCATGTCGACTATACGGCGGTAGAGCCTCAGTCGGTGCACATGTCCAAGGGGCTGAGCCACGGGGAGGACTTCCCGAACTTCCTCACACAGCCCGCTGACTATACACCGGTAGAGGAGGTCGTCGAGCTCCATCATACCGCCCGCCCTACTATCCAGCATAGCGAGGTGTCAGACTTCGAGGAGCAACCCCTCTCCCTCGAGGAAGCCGAACGTAGTATGATACAGGCTGCGCTGGCTCGCCACGGAGGTCGCCGACGCAAGGCTGCCGAAGACCTCAAGATCTCCGAACGTACCCTCTACCGCAAGATCAAGGAATATGGACTGGAAGAATAAGCTACATATAATATTCGTATCGCTCCTGAGCTGCCTCGCCCTCTCCTGGGCAGGCTGTAGTATCAGCTATAGCCCCAACGGCGGGGCGCTGGACTATACCCAGCTCAAGACGATCACCATCGGAGAGGTCATCAACAAGGCGCCCGTCGTCTACCCAACCCTCGCTCCTACCTTCACGGAGAAGATCAAGGATTACTACGAGAGCCGTACACGTCTTAGCCTCGTACCACAGGCGGGCGACCTCGAGCTCAACTGCACCATCACGGGCTACGACCTGACACCGATGTCCATTGGACAGGATAACTTCGCCGAGCGAACTGCCTTCACCGTGACCATGCAGGTCAAGTATACGAATCGTGTCAATGAGAAGGAGAGTTTCGACCGAAGCTTCAAGGCCCACCGAGACTTCCCCCGTAGTCAGCCCTTCGTACAGGTACAGGACGATCTGCTCCGGGAGATCATGGACGACCTACTCAAGCAGGTCTATAATGCCACTGTGGAGAACTGGTAGATGACACGCGACGAACTCTACGGCTATCTGGCCGACCCCAAGCGACTAAATGCCGAGACGCTAGAGCCCATCCGACAGCTCTACGACTCTTATCCCTACTGCGCTCCCTTCGCCTTCCTCTACCTATATAATCTGTCGCTCACCGACGATGTCCGCTACCCCTCGGAGCTCCGTCGACTCTCGGTCTTGCTCCCCGATCGGGAGCGCCTCTTCCAGATGGTCGAGGGTGAGCGCCCAGCCTTCGCTACCCTCCCAGAGACACAGGAGAGAGAGGACGCCTTCGACCTGATCGACCACTTCCTCGAGGGGGCTCGCTCCTCAGGAGAAGATCTACCAGATGCGCTCCATTATGAGGGGGCGAGCGAAGCGATCGACTACTTCGCTACCGAGGAAGCCCTACCGCTACAGGGTGAAGGGCTGGATCAGCTCCTAGAGCCTCAGCCCGCCTCTTCGCCTAAGGAGCAGACCTCATCCCAGCCCACGGCTCAGCCTTCTCCCTCGGAAGAGTCCGCCCCCGAAGAGCTACTCTCCGAGACCCTCTCCAAGATATATATCCAGCAGCAACATTATGATAAGGCGCTGAGGATCATTCGGTCACTGAGTTTGAATTATCCAGAGAAAAATCGTTTCTTTGCAGACCAGATACGCTTCTTGGAGCGCCTAATCGAGCATAATAAATCCACAAACTAGTATAAGACATGTTTTACCTACTTACGGTACTGATCCTCGTAGCATCTATCGCCTTGGTACTGCTCGTCATCGTACAGAAGTCTAAGGGCGGTGGCCTGGCTTCTCCCTTTGCTTCGACGAACAATATCATGGGGGTGCGCAAGACGACGGACGTGCTAGAGAAGACTACTTGGTGGCTCTTCGGCATCGTCGCTGTGCTCTGCATCGTCTCTACTCACTTCCTTGGGACGGGTACGGACGCTAGCAACAAGACCCAGCAGACCCTCGAGCAGAACGCTGCCAAGGGTGCAGCTCCTACGGCTCTGCCTGCCCTAGGTGGTGGCGCAGCTCCCGCAGGGCAGTCTGCTCCCGCAGCTCCTGCTACTACGAGCCAGGCTCCAGCAGAGACTCCCGCTCAGTAGCCCAGTGCTTCGAGAGCTCCCCTACCGCTAGGGTGAGCTCCTCAAGAGCCCTCCATACCTATACAGAGAGAAGGCATACCCTCTAGCGATAGAGCGTATGCCTTCTCTCTCCTTTTTAGGGCAGTCCAAATCGCCCGCTCCAGAGGTATTTCCGAGGCTGTCTCGGAGAGGCTGAAAAGGGATGCACGGTAGGTCGCTGAAAAAACCTACAGTAGGTCGTCGATGCGACCTACCGTGGGTCGTATCGACGACCTACCGTAGGGTCCTTTGGGGGGGTGCTGTAGCTCCTTACAAAAAGGCTCGTGAGAAGGGGCGATGACCTAGGCTTAGGAGTTAAGGTTTAATTGCGTATCTTTGCACCCGACTAATGCAACGATGCAGAAGGTTCTAATTATTTTACCGATTTAATGGCAACTAAAATCCGTTTACAGCGCCACGGTCGCAAGGCTTATGCCTTCTATAAGATCGTCGTCGCTGACAGTAGAGCGCCACGAGATGGCAAGTTTATTGAGAAGATTGGTACCTACAACCCCAATACCAATCCTGCCACAGTAGATTTGGACTTCGAGCGCGCATTGTATTGGCTCACGACTGGTGCCCAGCCTACGGACACCGCTCGTAGCATCCTCTCTCACGAAGGAGTACTGCTGAAGAAGCACCTCCAGGGTGGTGTAGCTAAGGGTGCCTTCGATCAGGCTGCGGCTGATGCTAAGTTCGACGCTTGGAAGGCTAAGAAGGACGGCGCCCTCGGGACCATCCGTGAAGGCCTAGCTAAGAGCAAGGCAGATGCTGCTAAGGCTGCACTCGAAGCTGAACAGGCAGCCAACAAGGCTAAGGCTGCCGCTGTAGCTGCTAAGAAGCTCGCCGAAGCAGAAGCTAAGGCAGCTGCTGAAGCCCCTGCAGAAGCCGAAGAAGCTCCAGCACAGGAAGAGGCTGCAGCTGAATAAGTCGATCCTCGTCTCCACACAGAGATGTCTCCGACATAAATATAGCGGACGCTCGTCCTTCACCTCTCGAGGTGGAGCGACGAGCGTCCGCTTATTTTTTGTCTTCCTCTTCTATTTCCATCCATCACACTCACACCCTGGCTACCTCGTGTAGCCGTAAGTACTCATCAAAGCGTATGAAGAAGTATCTACTTCGTCTCTTTACCTGCGCCTTGCTAGTCCTTGCTACTCCAGCTCTCTGGGCGCAGGTGACTACCTCGGCCATCAACGGGACCATCACGGACCCTGCGACTAAAGAGGCCCTCATTGGCGCCAGCGTTGTCGCCAAGCACCTGCCTACCGGGACTACCTATGGCGCTGTCACTAACGTCAAGGGGAACTTCAGCATCGTAGGTATGCGCCCAGGTGGCCCCTACACTCTGACCGTCTCCTATATCGGCTATCAGTCTATAAAGCTCGAGAACATCCAGCTCTCCCTGGGCGAGACGGAGACCTTCAATGTAGAGCTCAAGGACGATACCAAGCAGATCACCTCCGTCGTCGTCACTGGCTCTAAGGGGAATAAATTCAATGCTCAGAAGACGGGCGCTGGGACCAACTTTACCCGTCGCAATATCGAGCGTGTCCCTACCGTATCGCGTAGTCTCATGGACATCGCTAAGCTCACCCCTCAGTCCAACGGTAGTGGCTCCTTCGCAGGAGCAAATAGTCGCTTCAACAGCTTCCAGATCGACGGCGCTGTCAATAACGACGTCTTCGGCCTCGGAGCTTCAGGGAAGAATGCTATCTCTCTAGAGGCTATCGACGCCCTTCAGGTAGTCATCGCTCCCTTCGACGTACGTCAGTCAGGCTTCACCGGTGGCGGTATGAACGCCATCACGAAGTCAGGGACGAATGTCTTCCACGGCTCGGTGTACGACTACTATCACAACCAGGACTTCTATGGCACGACTGCAGGCAAGGATGTCAAGGTGCGCAAGAAGCTCGACAAGCAGTACGAGAATACTGTCGGCTTCACGCTAGGCGGGCCGATCGTCAAGGACAAGCTCTTCTTCTTCGCCAACGGTGAGTATGTCAAGCAGGTCAACCCTTCGACGTACATCGCTGGGGAGGAGAACTCTAAGATCACCAAGGAAGAAGCAGAGAAGGTACAGAGTAAGCTCAAGGAACTCGGCTACGACGCTGGGGGCTACACCTCTCGCAGCATCCCTAGCGAAACGTTCAAGGGGCTACTTCGTCTGGACTGGAACATCAACGATGCTCACCACCTGACACTGCGCTACAGCCACATCGACGACAAGCCTTATATCTTCGGCAATAGCCCGACGCGTATGAAGTTCTACAACACGGGCTACTTCAAGAGAAGCGTCACCAATACCATCGTAGCAGAGCTGAACTCCAAGCTCACCTCTACGCTCTCCAACGAGCTACGTGTGAGCTACAGTGGTATCCGTGACAAGCGCTCCTTCAATGGTAAGCCCTTCCCCTTCGTCTCCATCGACCTAGGGAACAGCCGTCAGATCCAGGCTGGTGTCGACCAGTACACGCCAGCGAACGAACTCGACCAGGACATCTACTCCCTGAGCAATAACCTCATGCTCAACCTCGGGGACCATACCCTGACCTTCGGGACGCACAACGAGTTCTTCCGCATGCGCAATCTCTTTATCGCGAACCTCTACGGTAACTACGAATACCGTGACCGCGTCGTCGGTAAGGATGCACAGGGAAAGAATATCATCCGCAACGGGATCGATGACTTCCTCGCTATCGGTACGCCTCAGGAAGTAGGCCCATCGAACTTCTACCTCTCCTCCGTCAACACTGATGTGACGAAGGCAGACCGCTGGGCGCCTGTCTTCCATGCCGGTCAGCTCGGCTTCTATGCACAAGATGATTGGAAGGTCAACGACAAGCTGCGCCTCACCTACGGCCTGCGTGTAGACATGCCCTTCTTCATCGAGCGTCCTACGGCCAACGAAGCCTTCAACAACTCCGACATCGCTAAGCAGTACGGGGTCAAGAATCACTACCTACCTCCTCTGCGTCCCCTCTTCTCCCCCCGTCTCGGCTTCCGCTACAAGATCGACGAGCAGGGACGCTACATGCTCCGTGGGGGTACGGGTATCTTCACCGGACGTGTACCCTTCGTATGGATCTCGAATAGCTTCTCCAACAGTGGTATCGAGTACGCTCGCACCGCCCGCTTCAAGAAGGATGCTAACGACAACGTACGCTTCACTCCCGATCCTAATTCCGCTATCGGCAAGGCCAACGTACAACCAGGATCCAGTGAGATCGATATGGTTGGCTCCGACTTCTCTTACCCACAGGTATGGCGCTCGAGCCTAGCCTTCGAAGCTCGTCTTCCTTGGGGTATCCGTGGTACGCTCGAAGGGATGTACACCAAGACCCTCAATAATATCCGCTACCAGGATCTAGGGCTGAAGAAGGATTCTGAGATCACTTATCCCTCTGGGGAAGTACGTCCTGTCTACTCCCGTCAGGAAGGGAAGAAGTACTCTAACCTCATTCTGCTGAGCAACTCCAACAAGGGGTATAGCTACAACATCACCGCAACGCTGAGCAAGGACTTCGGACATGGGCTGGATGCCTCGATCGCCTATACCTTCGGTGAATCTAAGGTCGCTAACGACGGGCTCTCTTCGCAGGCTGCTTCGAACTGGAAGTACAACTACTCCACCGACATCAACGGGGATGAGTTCTACTACTCCAACTTTGATATGCGCCACCGCTTCGTAGGGCAGCTCAACTACCGCATCGAGTATGCTAAGCACTTCGCTACGACGATCGGTCTGATCTACAACGGTCAGTCAGGCCCTCGCTACTCTATCCTCTCCTACACGGACCTCAACGGGGATGGGGAGCGCAACGACCTCGCTTACCTGCCTGAGAAGGCTACTACGGACAAGCGCTCGGCGATGAGCTACGAAGACTTCCTGGCTAAGAACCCAGACATCGCTGCTTACAAGGGTAAGATCGTACCTCGCAATGCGCTGATGGCTCCCTTCATCCATAAGTTCGACCTCCACTTCGCCCAGGACTTCTTCCTCCAGGTATCGGGCAAGCGCCACACCCTCCAGCTCAATGCCGACATCATCAACGTAGGCAATCTGCTGAACCGTGGCTGGGGTATGGAGCCCTATGTCAACTATAGCAGCATCACTCCTATCTCAGGGGCAAACTCTGACACCTTCTCTATCTCCACGCCCAATCCTTGGACGTATAGCGACATCGCTTCTCGCTGGAGAGCACAGGTCGGTATCAAGTACACCTTCTAGAGCCACAAGCCCGCACGGGCTTAGCTAAGACCCGCGGGGTAGATCTCCAGAGAGGAGGTCTGCCCCGTGTTCGTTTATGAAGGCGCTGGCCTGCGGGTGGAGTAGGGCATGCAGGGGAAGGTGGAATATTCCCCGCTGGGAGTCGCTCCTATTCCGCTTGGGAAGGCGTGACTGCCCGCTCGTCGGAGGCGCTACTGCTCTCTCCCGAGAGGCGCTACTGGTGACGCCCGGGTGGCACCAGTAGCGCCTCTTGGCTATTGATATAAGTGAAGCCTCGGCAAGCCTCCTTCCGACATAGTCCAGGTTCTCCTTTTCCTTCGATGAGTTAAGCCTAAGTTGCCCTTTCCCTTCTGATAGGGTACGGACTCTGAAGTCAGGAGGGAAGGTGGCTCGTTTTTCCCTTCCCAGATACTTCGGAGCGGGCTTGCCCCCGTGGGGAAGCTTGATCGGAAAGGCTATGGCTTCATACGGAGAAAGCTGAGTCGATCACTGATGGAATTCATAGGGTCTATCTGAGGATAAATATTTCTGATCGCTATCGCTTGGGATGAGGGAGAAGTCCGATGAATTTTATACCTTTGTTTAGGTTTTTTACACGTGAGAGGCACGTTCTTCGAGATAAGGGCACCTCGGAGAAGGCTCTTCACGCTCAACTCCAAGCATTATCACTCTGTGAGGGGTTCTACTAGCTAGGCCCACTGGTAGACCCTGTCGGCTCGCTAAGGCGGGCTTCACGAATAAAATCCTGCTAAACAAAAAGAATATGAAGAAACTATCATTAGTACTTTCTGCGGCGCTTCTTACGGGGATCAGTAGCCAGGCTCTGGCTCAGGTCCAGGATGTAAGCTTCACCGTAGCACCTGTCGTTGGTTACACGCACTGGGACAAGAAGCTCAACCTCGGCGATGCTCCCTACTGGGGTGTCCGTGCTGGTTTCGGCTTCGGTCCGCTCTTTGAGATCCGAGGGATCTACGAGCGTAGCTTCGACCTGAAGGGCAAGCTTCAGTCGACGGCGAATCCCAAGTGGCTTCAGAACTGGGCAGACAAGCTTGAGGACTCCAACGTCGATATCACCCGCTACGGGGGTGAACTGAAGCTCAACCTCTGGTCGAACGCCGTCCTCACTCCTTACCTCACTGCAGGTGGTGGTGTGATGAAGTTCGCCTATACGGGTAAGAGCGCTGCTGGTCTACCTACCGACTACAAGGAAGAGCAGATCTACGGAGCAGGGGGGCTTGGACTGAAGTTCAACCTTGGCCGTCGTGTCTCTCTCTCGCTCGAAGGGAAGGACCTTATCTTTAACGTCAACGAGAATAACCGCTACCTCGCCGAGCCTGCTAGCGCAGGGAAGCAACTGCACAACTGGACGGGACAGGCTTCTCTTGATATTTATTTCGGAGGGAGCACCTACCGCCCCACTGATGCAGTATCACGTGCCTACCGCAATCTCTATACGGATGGCTTCCGTGGGCTGAAGTTTGTGCTTGAGCCCGGTGTGGCTTATGCTGACTTCGCTCAGGCTACGGGTCTGGAGGATCAGTGGTTCGTAGGGGGATCGGCAGGGGTAGACTTCTCCTCCATCTTCGGTCTCCGTGGTTTCTACTACGCAGCTACGAAGAAGCCAGGTACGCTTGACCTGAACCTCAACAACGAACTCCGTATGTATGGGGGTAACTTCCTAGCACGTCTGAACATGCCTCTTGGGCTTACGCCTTACGTCAACCTCGGTGCGGGCTACCTCGAAGTCACCAAGAAGTTCGTCCCCACAGTAGCAGGAGCAACTCCTAAGAGTGGCCTCTTCCTCTTCGGTGGTGGTGGTCTTGAGATCCCTCTCCACAAGTACGTAGCCCTGCACGGGAGCATCAACGCTATGCTCACCGAGCGTGCTAATCCTGACATCACGAAGGTGACAGACCCAGCGAATGTCAAGGTAAGTACCTTCTACCAGGCAGGCGTCCGTTTCAACTTCGGTCGCTCCAGCCGTGATGGTCGTGCCCTCTACCACAGCTACAGCGACGAGCAGACCCGTAATGAAGTGGCTCGCCTACAGGAAGCCAACCTCGAGGAGCTCAACGCTCTGCGTGCTCAGTACGACAGTCGTATCAAGAAGCTCAATGCTGAGCTCGCCGAAGCTGTCTCCCGTAGAGACACCGTCACGGTGACCCGTGTCCTGCATGAGAAGAACGAGGTCAACAACCGTATCTCTGACGTAGAGACGCAGACGACGCAGCTGGCTACCCAGCCTCAGCCCGCCTATGTCGCTCCTGCCTACGTAGCACCCGCCCAGCGCAACGTGACCCTCACGAAGGCTCAGTTCGATGCCCTAGTAGATCAGGTGGTCAGCGACCTCAAGCGGACCAAGGGCACTACGATCTCTGCTGCAGACGTCACAGGTAGCAGCCTCTCCGAGCTCGACAAGATCCTCCTGCTGAACGCCCTCTATCGTGCTCCCTATGCACAGCTGTCCGCACAGCAGGCTCAGGCTTATCAGCTCCAGCAGGCACAGGCACAGGCTGCTCAGGCTCAGGCCGTGCAGGTGGATAACAATATCGCACTGATCAAGCGCCTGGACCAGGTCATCGACCGTCTGGACAATATCTCTACCCAGCAGAGCGCACTCGTGCAGAAGGATATGACGAGCTCCGTCAACGACCGCTTCACCGCTACTGAAGCCCTCCTTCGTGATAGCCGTGATCGTATCGTCGTGGCAGACCGCAAGGACAATGGTCGTATCTATGCTGAAGAGATCAAGGTAAAGAAGGCTGAAGATGTCTTCTTCTTCAACCGCTTCGCTCTCTTCGCTGGTCCTAACTTCGGTGACAAGACCCAGCTCAATGTAGGTGCTCGTGCTTACCTCCAGCTACGCAACACCAACTTCGACCTCGTCCCAGATGCCTATGTAGGTCTGCTCGGTGACAAGCTCGGCTTCGGTGTCAACGCCAATCTTATCTACAACCTGCCCTCGTTCTTCAACGGCGCTGTTGCTCCTTATCTCGGTGTAGGTCTTGGCTTCAACAGTACTTCTGTCGAGAGCCGCCTCCTCCCCAACTTCGTCGTCGGTACGACGCTGGCTAAGGTACTTGGTGGTCGCCTCTTCGTAGACTATACGGCTCGTGGACTCGTCCGTAATAGCCAGATCGCGGTAGGCTATCGCTTCCACTTCTAATGCTAGGACGATCTATGAAGTCGTTTCTTCTAGCACTCTCTATGCTTACCCTTGGCTCTGTCGCTTCGGCACAGAGCTCAGGGCAGGCACGAGGCCTAGAGCGCTCTTCGGCTGATACGCTCATCACCCTGACGCAGGACGAACTCCTGCGTGCTGTGCGTGCTGTCGCCGAAGCTCGCCTAGCAGTAGAGTCTCCTCAGCGGTCTCTGACGGCTGTAGGTCTCTCCGCCTCCGACCTTCATGTCCTCAAGCTTCAGTTGCTCCTCAACGCACTGGGGCTTGGTGCTGTCCCCCCCGCTGAACCGTCCGCACTAGCTCCTCAGCCCGCTCCGATCGCTCAGCCCGGCTCTGTGAACTATCTCTCTGTGCACCCGCAGGTGGCGACGGCTCCAGCCTACTCCTCTCAGCCTAGCAACGCCCGTCTGGATCGCCTCGAGCAACTGATGCTCCTCATGCTCCAGCAGCGTAATGCTACCCGTGAGGCACTGGTACTGCCCAGTGCTCCGGACAAGCGCTCCCGAGCCACTAGCCGGACAGCTCCCGCTCAGCTCGCACAGCCTCAGGTTCACGAAGCTCCCGCTTCGAGTAGCGACTCTCTACTACGTGTCCTCCAGCAGGAGCTCATCGCCCTGCGTGAGGCTCAACCTAAGCAGGCCGAGCAGCCTCAGGTGATCATCCAGCAGGTACCTGCCACGGCTCCTGCGGTTACAGTGATGACTCCTGCCCCAGCTCAGCCCGTAGCTAGCCCTGCCACGAGCACGGCTCCTACGACGGTAGAGGTCATCAAGACGGCTTCCTACTTCAAGCGTCAGGTCTTCTTCGCTGTCGGGCAGAGCACGCTCCTGCCAGAAGCACGCCTTACGCTCAATGAGGTCTACCGAGTCATGTCTGCCGACGCTGATATGAAGCTCTACCTTACAGGGTATGCTTCCCCCGAGGGCAACGCTCTGCGCAATGAGCTCCTCTCGCGTCAGCGTAGCCAGGCGGTACTAGACTACCTCGTGGCTTGCGGTATCTCATCCGACCGCTTCATCACCGTAGCCGGTGGCGTAGATCGCACTACAGACCTCAAGGGTCTGGCTCGTCGTGTAGATATCGAGCTCAAGAAGTAAGCCCGAGACGCACTACTCCTCCTCCGATGAAAGCTCCATCTATCCCTCCGATAGATGGGGCTTTTTCGCTATCTTTGGTTGTATATAAGTATTCCGACTATGCTGTATAAGACTCGATTCCTCTTCGCCACGCTTATCCTGGGTGGCCTTCTATTTGGATGCTCAGCCACGGGCCTCAAGAGCTCCTCCAAGCTCGACCCTATTGACTACGTCGACCCCTATATGGGGAATATCAGCCATCTGCTCGTGCCGACCTTCCCCACGATCCATCTTCCCAACGGGATGATGCGCGTACACCCTCAGCGCTCGGACTACGCTAGCGAGCAGATAGCAGGCCTACCCGTCCTGCTGACTTCGCACCGAGGAGTCTCAGCCTTCAGCATCAGCCCCCGAAGGGATATCTCAGGCCTCGTCCCTCAGGTGACCAGCTATAGCTACGACGGAGAGCAAGTACGCCCTTACCTCTATGAGACCTACCTTGTCGAGCCCGAAGTCAAGGTAGACTATGCCCCCTCATACAGGAGCGCTATCTACCGCTTCGACTATGAGGGGAAGGTAGGAGGACGTCACCTCGTCTTCTCTACTAAGGATGGCGAACTGGTAGCTTCAGGCAAGGCGGTCTTCGGCTACCAACAGCTCGAGGACTCCACCCGTGTCTATGTCTACGCTGAGACAGACGTAGAGCCTAGCATGCGTAGCCTCCGTGACCCCAAGACGGGTAATATCTCTCCCGTCACGGGTGTGGTACGTGGTGAGACCCTCTGCCTTACCTTCCCCAAGAAGACCGTCTCCCTGCGCTACGGGGTATCGTACATTAGTGTCGAGCAGGCACGGCGCAACGTGGAGCAGGAGATCCAATCCTTTGAACTAGGACTGGTCGCTAAGTACGGACGCAACGAATGGTCCAAGGCCCTCGACAAGATCCAGCTAGAAGGTGGGACACCCGAAGAGCTTCGGGTCTTCTACACCTCCCTCTATCGTACCTATGAGCGCATGATATGCCTCTCGGAAGACGGGCGCTACTGGAGTGGCTTCGACAAGAAGGTGCATGACGACGAGGGAGTACCCTTCTACACCGATGACTGGCTCTGGGACACCTATCGGGCGACACACCCGCTACGTATTCTCCTCGACCCCGTCAAGGAGCAGCAGATGCTCACTAGCTACCTGAGGATGGCAGAGCAGAGCCCTGAGGGCTGGCTCCCTACCTTCCCCGAGGTCACGGGCGATACCCACCGCATGAATGGGACACACACCATCGCTACCTTCGCCGATGCTTATGCTAAGGGAGTCACAGGCTTCAGCCTCAGCGCTGCCTATCAGGCTTCGAAGAAGACACTAGCAGAGAAGTCTTACCTTCCCTGGACGCGCCGGGAGAAGGGTGTGCTCTCTAAGTTCATGGATGAGAAGGGCTACTTCCCTGCTCTACACCCTGGTGAGCGAGAGACCGTCCCCGAGGTGACGCTCTGGGAGAAGCGTCAGAGTGTGGCCGTGAGCCTAGCTGCAGCGTATGACTACTGGTGTCTCTCCCAGCTGGCGAAGTTCTCTGGTCATGATGGGGAACATGCAGACTATCTCCGTCGCTCCTACGACTACCGCAAGCTCTTCAACTATGATAAGGGCTTCTTCCATCCTAAGGATAGCCGTGGTCGCTTCATCGAGCCCTTCGACTACGAACTCTCAGGCGGACTCGGAGCACGTGACTACTACGACGAGGACAATGCCTATACCTATCGCTGGGACGTACAGCACAATCCTGCGGACTTGATTTACCTGATGGGTGGGCGTGAGCGCTTCATTAGCCTTCTGGACGAGACGCTACGTACGCCCCTGAGCAAGTCTAAGTGGGAGTTCTATAGTCAGCTCCCTGACCAGACGGGCAATGTAGGGCAGTTCGCCATGTCCAATGAGCCTAGCCTCCACATCCCTTACCTCTATAATTATGCGGGAGCACCATGGCGCACACAGCGTCTGGTGCGTAAGCTCATCGACACATGGTTCCGCAGTGATCTCATGGGGATGCCTGGGGATGAAGATGGCGGTGGGATGAGTGCTTTCGTCGTCTTCTCGATGATGGGGATCTATCCGGTGACCCCAGGTATGCCCGTGTACAATATCGGTACGCCCTTCTTCTCTAAGATAACTCTGAAGTTAGCCTCTGGGCGTACCTTCGTCATCGAGGCCGAAGGTGCTTCGTCAGAGAATAAGTACATCCAGAAGGCTACACTCAATGGGAAGCCTCTGGATCGTCCCTGGCTACGCCACAGCGAACTGGCTGCCGGTGGTAAGCTCGTCTTCACCATGGGCCCCCGACCCAATAAGAGCTGGGGAGTAGCTACGCCTCCTCCCTCAGCTGAGCGTGTCGAGCTGACGAAGTAATCCCCCCTTCGCTATCCTCTCTTGGGTAGCCCTTCCCCTAAACAGTCAGCCCCCCAAGCACCATGGTGCTTGGGGGGCTGACTTTACCTATTTAGAGCCCTCCTTTGGTTCGCAGGATATCCTCAGTCTAGCCCGTCTAAAGAGAGCTCTCATAGCCCCTAAAAAAGGACCCTACGGTAGGTCGCAATTAAAACCTATAGTGGGTCGGTCGACCGACCTACGGTAGGTCGTCGAGGCGACCTACCGTGGGTCCCTTTTTGCCCCTCTCGTGCGCTTGCTTCCAGAGGGCGGGATTCTTCCCCCTTTGGAGTACAGAAACCTTCCTTAGGAAGCAGTGCGAACATCTCGATCAGGGCCGAACACAAAAAAACGATAGCGGGCTCAGATGAATACCATCTGAGCCCGTATCCTATCGAGGAGAATTATATCGGAGTAGCCCTAGGCGCTAAGCCTTACGTTGGTGCTCCTCCAGCAGGCGTGTCAGCGTGACGAACTCCTCGACACCGAGTTGCTCCGGACGCTTGGAGAAGATCTCCGCCGTATAGCCCGTGTAGTCCGCTCCGAATAGGGACTTGAGGGAATTGCGCAGGGTCTTGCGTCGCTGGTTGAAGCCCGTCTTGACGACCTGCTTGAATAGGACTTCGGAGCACCCCAGATCGGTGCGTCCGTTGCGGATGAGACGGATGACACCGCTCTTGACCTTGGGAGGCGGATTGAAGACATGCTCGTCGACGGTGAAGAGATACTCCACATCGTACCAGGCCTGAAGCAGGACACTGAGGATGCCGTAGTCCTTGTTGCCCGGGGGCGAAGCGAGGCGCTGGGCTACCTCCCTCTGGAGCATGCCTGCACAGCAGGGGATGCGCTCCCGATAGTCGAGCATGCGGAAGAAGATTTGTGAGGAGATATTGTATGGATAGTTCCCGATGAGGCAGAAGGGTGCTTCGCCAGGGAAGTAGTCTTCGATAGGGATCTTCAGGAAGTCTCCTTCGATGATACGCCCCTCGAGTGCAGGGAAGTGCGCTCGTAGGTAGGCTACCGACTCCGTGTCGACCTCGATGACGTGCGTGTCGTAGCCTTTCTCCAGGAGGAACTGTGTCAGTACCCCCATACCAGGGCCGATCTCCAGCACGGGTAGGGTGCTGTGCGAGGCGATACTATCGGCGATACGCTCGGCGATGGAGAGATCGGTGAGAAAATGTTGGCCTAGAGCTTTCTTCGCTTTAACTTGCTGCATGGCTGATAACTAAAAACTTATTACATTTGCTAAGACTAAAGTAGTACAATTTCTTATAGTAGCTAAGAAAGCACTCCCACAGCACGCTCCCTGTCGAGGGGCCGTAGCTACACAGGAGAGTGCCTATCGAATGAAGATCAATCCTACACTGAAGTCCATCCTCTGGATCATCGTCCCCTTGCTCCTCGGTGGGTTGGGCTTCTATGGGCTCTATCGAGATACCGACTGGAGTGAGCTGATCCATACGCTCCGTACGGGGGTGAACTATCCGATCCTCGTCTTCAGTCTCCTCTTCGGGCTGATGAGCAATCTCTGCCGAGGTCTCCGCTGGGAGCTCCTCGTCCGCCCGATCGCTACCGACGGAGCGCCACCCCGTCGAATCAATGCGATCTGTACCGTCCTCGGCTCCTACACCGTCAACATGGGTATCCCACGCTCCGGCGAAGTATGGCGGTGCATCGAGATGGAGCGCCGTGAGGATCTTCCCTTCGCAGGACTCTTCGGTACGCTCATCGTAGATCGGCTGACCGACGTCCTGATGCTTAGTCTGATCCTCCTGGTGATCATCCTCTCTTCCACAGACTTCTTCATAGGCTATGTAGAGAGTCATCCCGAGCTGATGGCTTCGCTCCAGAGCTTCCTCGGCTCGCCGTGGTTCCCTCTCATGGTGCTCCTAGGACTAGCGGTGCTGGGGGGCTTCATCTGGCTCCTTCGCTCCCGACGCTCCAGTAGGATTGCGCAGTTCTTCATGCACATAGGCCGGGGGATGCTGAGTATCCAGCGGATGCCTCACAGGGGGCGATTCCTCCTGCTGACGGTGCTCATCTGGATCGGTTACTTCTGCTACTTCTACTTTGCTCTCTTTGCCTTTGAGAGCACACGTGACCTACCTCTCTCGGTGGCTTGCATCGCTTTCGCCATGAGTAGCATGTCGGTCATCGTGCCCGTACAGGCCGGTATGGGAGCATGGCATGCTGCTGTGATCATCACCTTCACTACCTTTGGGATGGCGACCCAGCCTGCCAAGGACTTTGCCTTCATCGTACACACGGCTCAGACGCTATGGATTACCTTCGTCGGGCTCCTAGCTATCATAGCTCTGCCGATCATCAATAGACACTACACTCGGGTGCGCACGGCTCCTGCCGACACACCTGTAAGCTACTAAACACATATTCACCCTAATCACCCATCGACTATGGCTGCTGAAATCAAGACTCTTGCTCCTCAGGCAGTGTGGAGCTTCTTCTACGATCTGACACAGATCCCTCGTCCCACAGGCCATACGAAGGCCTCTGAGGAGTATGTCCTGGCTCTAGCCAAGCGCCTCGGCCTCGAAGCCCTGCACGACGCTACGGGCAATGTCCTCGTTCGCAAGCCTGCTTCACCTGGGCTTGAAGGGCGCCCTACCGTCACGCTCCAGGCGCATCTGGATATGGTGCCTCAGAAGAATAGCCATATCGAGCATGACTTCACTAAGGACCCGATCGATGCGTATGTCGATGGGGAATGGGTGACCGCTAGGGATACGACCCTCGGTGCCGACAATGGTATCGGTGCTGCTTACGCTATGGCAGTGCTAGCAGACCCTACGCTCAAGCACGGCCCGATCGAAGCGCTCTTCACCATCGACGAAGAGGTGGGTATGGTCGGAGCTAATGGGCTCCAGCCAGGCTTCTCCAAGGGAGATATCCTCATCAACCTAGACTCTGAAGACGAAGGACTCCTCTTCGCTGGTTGTGCAGGAGGTGTCGATGTGAACGTCCGCCTAGAGTACAAGGATCAGGAGCCTCTGCCCGAAGGGGATATCGCCGTACGTATCGCCCTGACCGGTCTGCGTGGTGGGCACTCGGGGATGGATATCATCCTAGGTCGTGCCAATGCCAATAAGCTTCTGGCTCGCTTCCTCAAGGAGGCTATCGCTGGCTATGGAGCACGCCTCTCTAGCTTCGAGGGTGGTACAGCTCGTAATGCAATCCCCCGTGAAGCTTATGCCGTGGTCACTATCCCTGAAGCCGAAGCTGATGGGCTGTGGGAGCTGGCTTCGGACTATCTAGATATCTTCCAGACCGAGTATAAGGGCATAGAGGAATCTATCAGTCTTCGCCTCGAGCGTGTAGAGCTCCCCAAGACCGTAGTGCCCGAAGAGATCCAGGACGGAGTCATTGGTGCGCTCGACGCTTGTATCAATGGGGTACAGAGCATGCTCACCGAATTCCCCGGTATCGTCGAATCATCGACGAACATGGCACGTGTCACCATAGGTGGAGGGCTCTTCACCGCTACCTTCTTGGTACGAAGCTCCTCAGAGAGCCGTAAGGACTACGTAGCCTCTCAGATCGAGAGTGCGATGAATCTGGCTGGCGCAGAGGTAGAGTTCGCAGGGGGCTACAACGGGTGGGCTCCTAATGCTTCGTCTGCAGTCCTACAGACCCTTCGCCGTGCGTATGAGGAGGTCATGGGTGTATCACCAGAGGTCACCGTCGTACATGCCGGTCTCGAGTGTGGCATTATCCAAGGGGTCATGCCCGATATGGATATGATCTCCATCGGCCCAGATATCCGCTCCCCCCATTCTCCCGATGAGAAGGTGCACATCGCCTCTGTCGCCCGCACATGGGAAGTCCTGAAGAAGGGCCTGGAGCTGATCTAATCGTCTACCAAAACCCTAAGTATATCACCAACTAGAAATTAGTAAATGAGTAAAACTGCTTATGTATTCCCCGGCCAAGGCGCCCAGTTCGTGGGTATGGGGAAGGAACTCTATGAGAATCATCCCTTAGCTAAGGAGCTCTTCGAGAAAGCTAACGAGATCCTCGGCTTCCGTATCACTGATATCATGTTCGCTGGTACGGACGAAGAACTCAAGCAGACCAAGGTCACTCAGCCTGCGGTCTTCCTACACTCGGTCATCCGTGCGCTCTGCCTCGGTGACGAGTTCCAGCCCGATATGGTCGCTGGTCACTCGCTGGGTGAATTCTCAGCGCTTGTCGCTGCAGGTGCCCTGAGCTTCGAAGATGGTCTTCGTCTTGTCTCCAAGCGTGCTCTGGCGATGCAGCAAGCCTGTGAAGCCAATCCCGGCACCATGGCCGCTATCCTCGGTCTTCCCGATGAGAAGGTCGTCGAGATCCTCAAGACGATCGAAGGTGGTGTAGTGATCGCTGCCAACTTCAACTGCCCTGGTCAGCTCGTGATCTCTGGGGATATCGATGCGATTGATCGTGCCTGCGAAGCCCTCAAGGCTGCTGGTGCTAAGCGTGCCCTTCGTCTGAATGTCGGGGGGGCTTTCCACTCGCCTCTGATGGAGCCTGCCCGTGCTGAACTAGCTCAGGCGATCGAGGCTACGGAGTTCCACTCCCCACGCTGCCCGATCTATCAGAATGTCCCTGCTCATGCAGTCAACTGCACGCACGGCATTAAGAAGAACCTCATCGCTCAGCTCACGGCTCCCGTACGCTGGACGGAGAGTGTACAGGCTATGGTCGCCGATGGTGCTACCCGCTTCGTCGAAGTAGGTCCTGGCGCAGTCCTGCAGGGTTTAGTCAAGAAGATCGCTCCCGCTGTCGAGGTCGAAGGCAAGCAGTAAGCTCCCTTCTCTCCTAATATACCCCACCGCCCGACTGTCTCCCTTCCCTGGAGGCGGTCGGGCGGTGTCGTTTCGGGGGAGGGGAGGGTAAATATCCCCCGACTGATGGGGAAAAGGGTAGGAGAAAGTAACCTAAAATACTCATATCTAGGTATTGTGCTCCCCTGTGGCGTGCTATACCTTTGCGCACAGAATTAACATTAATTCCTAGTTCTCCTATCCTATATTCCTAGATCGATGAAGAAATGTATACTCCTTGGGCTGTCCTTGTGGTGCACGACAGCACAAGGTGCAGCTCTATTGCCTATAGCTACTCCCGACAGCGTCTCTACGGAGGCGAAGGCACCTCTGAGTGCCGAGCTTCGTGGGCGTATCACCGACTCCCATGGCACCCCGATCGAAGGGGCGGTACTTGCTGTCGGTGATCCTCAGCTCCACCTCATAGTCCGCACCGATAGAGAGGGGCGCTTTGCCCTAGACGGCCTACCTACGGGACGCCAACCCATTGTCATCCAGGCGATGGGCTATATCACACAGCGTCGCTTCCTTCACCTCGGAGGAGGAGGGATGTCCGGTGCTGAACTCCATTTCATCCTCGACGAGCGGGAGCAGGCTCTGCCTACCGTCGATGTCGTCGGGCGCCGTGAGCAGTCGTACCGCAATGCCCTGTCTTTCGCTGGGACGAAGACGGCGACCCTGCTGAAGGACGTCCCTCAGTCCATCGGCTACGTCACCAAGGAGCTCGTCCTAGACCAAGGGGCCATCACCGTCAACGAGGTGGTGAAGAACATCAGCGGGATCAACCAGTATTCCTTCTACAACGACTTCTCTATTCGTGGCTTCCGTGCTACGGGGAACCGCAATTCAGGTAACCTAGTCAACGGGATGCGTGCCCAGACAAGTCTCTGGCGACAGTCCTCACTGGCCAATGTCGAGCGAGTGGAGGTGATCAAGGGGCCGGCCTCTGCTCTCTTTGGGAATGCTGCCCCAGGTGGCGTCATCAACCGAGTGACCAAGAAGCCTTTGCACATAGCTCGTCGCTCGGTATCGCTCACCGCAGGGAGCTTCAATACCAGCCGTGCCTACGTGGACTTCACTGGCCCGCTGAACGAGCGCAAGACACTGCTCTACCGCCTCAACCTCGGCTATGAGAATTCCGATACTTTCAGGGATCTGCAGAAGCTCACGACACAGATCGTCGCCCCCTCGATCACCTATCTTCCCTCGGATCGTACCCGCCTCAATGTCGACCTCGTCTATACCTCCTCCTCGGGTAAGCTCGACCGTGGTGTCGCCATCTTTGGTGATGGGGATCTCTTTTCCCGTCCCCTCTCTTCGTCGCAGTCGGCTGCTAATGACTATCTCCGTGAGCAGACGTTGAACCTCACCTTCGCTCTCTCGCATCAGCTGTCCGAGGGGCTACTCTTCAATAGCACCTACCTCTACTCTTCCTACGGCGAGGATATGATGGAGCACTCGCAGGACAATGCCTTCGTCAAGAAGGCTGACGGCACGGACGATCCCTCCCGTGTACTGATGCGTGTGACCAAGCGCTTCCGCAACTTCCGCAATCATGCCTTCAATAACTACCTGACCTGGAGTATCGCCACGGGTCCTCTGCAGCATAAGCTCCTCTTCGGCTACGACCACTTCAATACGCAGCTGGCTCCTGGGTCATCCTACATCGAGGCGGGTGGCTATCTCCTAGCGGATGGCGGTGTGGCTAAGACCTTCAAGAAGGCGGACATCGCTAAGTATCTCCTTGATAAGGACGGCAACCCACGGACGAATGTCCCTGCCTTCGACCTCAATTCCACCGTAGGCAATCAGTACCAAGACGTCACGAAGTACCTCTATGAGTCGAAGCCCGTGCGCCCTGCTGATCAGTACACCAATGGTATCTACCTGCAGGAGCAACTCTCGTGGAGGCGTCTACAGCTCCTCCTCGGTGCACGCATCGAGTGGTTCACCGATATTGTGCAGGGAGCTAAGGGGGTGAAGACCTACACGCACCAGCGTGCCTTCACTCCTCGTGTCGGCCTAGTCTACGGTCTGACCCCTACGACGAATGTCTATGCCACGTGGATACGAGGCTTCGAGCCTCAGGCTGTCTCCGTCCAGAGCGATCCTGCCTCGGGAGGCCCCTTCGACCCCGTGCAGAGCGAACTCTGGGAGCTGGGTGCTAAGGGGGACTACTTCGACAGTCGTCTCACGGCTACGCTTAGCCTCTTCAGCCTCCGCCAGCGCAATACCCTCTACAATGCTGGGATCACAGGTGAGCCCAATCGCATGGTGCCCATCGGCGAAGAGCTCTCACGTGGGATAGAGCTCGATGTGGCGGGGAAGATCCTTCCCTACTGGAGTGTGATGGCTAGCTACAGCTACAATGTCGCTGAGATCACCAAGGCGGTAGCAGGCACCAAGGATCTCAATCTCCAGCGCCCTGGGACGCCCCGTCATTCGGGGAATATCTGGACGAAGTTCGTCATCCCTCAGGGACCTATGGAAGGCCTCGGTATCGGCCTCGGGGTCCATGGCGTCAGTGAGCGTCTCGGGCAGGTCGGTCGCCGTGAGCATGTCGTCAGCTACCCAGGCTATGTCCTCCTCGACGCAGCCCTCTACTACAAGGTTCGTGATGTACAGCTCCAGCTGAATGCGAACAATCTCCTTGACAAGAGCTACTACGTATCGGGCTACGACCGCCTGCGCTCCTTCCCTGGTTCGCCCCGCCAGCTGAGCATCTCGGCGACCTACCGCTTCTAGCAGACTGAGCACCTCGCTCGCTCCTGTATCACCTCTGCCCTCCGCCTTGCTCCTCACTTGAGGAGAGGGCGGAGGGTGTCTTGTATAGAGGGGGCGGGAGAAGCTGGTGACTTCAGTATCTTTTCCCCATCCTTCGAAGCTCATTCTGTGGAGGAGAAAGGCGTCGCCTTCGGATGAGGTGGAGAAGGGTGCTCTAAGGGGAGCAAACGAAACCCACGGTAGGTCGCCCTTGCGACCTACCGTGGGTCGGTGAGACGACCTACAGTAGGTTTTTTCGACGACCTACCGCAGGTCGTTTTTTGAGGGTGTCGAAGGATGACTCCCAAGCGTCTGAAAAGGATGCCTTCCGATGAATAGAAAGGTAGGGGAAAAAGTGCCGTCTCTTTTCCCTCCATTTGAGGGTACTTTTAGCCTCCCTCGAGTGAGCTGGAGGGAAGGCTTTTCTTAGGTCGTTTTTCTTCGCCTGTTGCGCTCCTTCCGCTGAGCTTCTCCCCCGATGGTTTTTATGACCTTTTGTAGCTAGGAGGCTTAAATTAGAGGGCCTCCCGAAGCTAAACTTAGGTGCGTAACGGCTTCTTAGTGCATAGGATGTTCGTGTAAATATTGTTTCCTACATTTGTGATATAGATCGTACACAAGGAGCATAGCCTCTTGCCTCTAAGTCTCAGAAGGACGGCTCGATCCTAAGGCTTCTGCGTGCGTCTACGATGTCGAATTATTTAGACCGAACGAGCATCTTCGTCCCCAAGCATCCCAGCGCAATCAATTGGGCGGACTGAGGGCTATCCTCCCGACGCCTTCCCTCATCTCCTACATAATCCTAACGCATACATACTATGAACGCAAGAATGAAACTATTTGGAGCGCTTGCCCTTCTCTTCATGCTGGGGATAAGTGCTTGCAACAGTAAGGCTAATCCTCCCGAACCAGATAGGATGGAAGGCCTCATCTTTCGGTACTTCCCCAGAGAATGTACTCGGATCTTGACTCTGCCGATGGAGACGAGACGACAAGTTGCTCCCGGCTCATCCTACTACGGTGATGTAGTCGTCGGCGAAGAAGGTGTAGAGGCAAGGAAATTCCTCTACTGGCTGATGACGGGGGCGGGCGACCTCGATTCCCTAGAGCTCCACTACTCAGAACTGCGGGGCAGATTGTATGAAGAGATCTATCACAGGGATCATTTCAGGGCGGAGCTTGCTCCCAATATCACCCCGCTGGAGTCTCAGCTCTTCGATGACTACAGGCTCGCCGGTGTCAAAAGCAGGAGGATGCAGTCGTCCTCCTCGATAATACCTGAGGCCAATCTAAAGCCTTGGGAATATCGTGTGACAGGAGTCAAGGACTTCAAGATCATGGCCCTTACACCGCTCTTTGGCCTCCCTGCAGAGACTTCGCTCAATCACTTCTTTACGTTCCATGAGTTCAAGCCCAAGCAGATCATCTCCCACGAATCGAAGAGACTCGTCTGGGGCTATCGGAGCCAGGACCGAGTGACCAGCATCGATCAGTGGCTCTCCATGCGTCCGATGGCTCAGCCCGTGATGATGCTTCGGCTGAATGTGGTTCCTCAGGAGGTGCCGGTGAAGACCCGCTTCGTTACGATCCTCACGACCACCGACGGCAAGGAACTCCGTGATACCCTCCAGGTGCTCCTCAAGTAAGCATTTCCCTCAAGCTAACTAGATCAAATGGGAGCTACGGGACAAGACTGTGCCGTAGTCTCCCACGTAATCCCCATACACAGACTATGAGCCCAAGATTTAAACTATTCACAGCGCTTGCCCTCCTCTTCACGCTGGGCATCAGCGCTTGCAGCAAGGCAAATGTAGAAGAAGATGAAGAGCCCTTTGGTGGGACGCACTTCCATTACTTCCCCAGAGAATGTACTCGTATTCTGAGCCTGCCGATGAAGACGGAGCAGGCGATAGACTATGCAGGGAGAGTCAATAAGCGGGACGTAGTCGTCGGCGAAGAAGGTGTGGAAGCAAAGGACTTCCTCTACTGGCTGATGACCGGCGCAGGTGACCTCGACTCCTTAGAGCAGTATTACTCACAGCATCGAGGGAGAATGTATGAGCACCTCTACCATAGGGCTGGCTTCAAGGCTCAGCTAGCTATGGGGATTCGCCCGCTAGAGAAGGAGATGATTAGGGACTACAGGATCGGTATCGCAGGTCCAGATGCGATGAAGCCTGCCAAACCAGGGGTGATGGATATGAATCTAATGCCTTGGGAGTATCGTGTGACGGGAGTCAAGGACTTCAAGATCGTGGCCCTCACACCGCTCTTTGGCCTTCCTGCAGAGACCTCGCTCAATCGCTTCTTTACCATCCATGAGCTGGCGCCTAAGCAGATCGTCTCGAGCCAGTCGAAGAGGCTCGCCTGGGGCTATAGGAGTAAGGATCAAGTGACCAGCATCGATCAGTGGCTCGCTATGCGTCCGACGGCTCAGCCCGTGATGATGCTTCGGCTGAACACGATGCCTCAGGAAGTGCCCGTGAAGACCCGCTTCGTTGCGATCCTCACGACGGAGGAGGGCAAGGAGGTTCGTGATACCCTTCAGGTACTTCTCAAGTAAGCATTCAGGCGTCAGGCTTCTACTGAATCTATAGTCAGCTCCCCGAGGATTCGTTCCTCGGGGAGCTGTCCTTTTTTAGGGCGTGCAGGGGGAGTTATTCTACCTCCAAAATAGAGGTGAGGGGAGAGGGCTTGCGAGGGGGCAAAAAGGACTCTACGGTAGGTCGTCGATGCGACCTACCGTGGGTCGTCTTGACGACCTACAGTAGGTTTTTTCGACGACCTACCGTAGGTCGTTTTTTAGGCCCTTGGGAGGATGGATGCCGGAGGGGCGAGAAAAGCCGTGTTTGTAGGGTAGGGACGTCCCTCGGGGAAGGACTACGTCGTCGTGATTTTTCCCTTCGATCGTCGGCGCAAATTTTGGTGGAGCGAAGGAGGCAGATCAAGGGGCGAAGAATCGCCTTGGTCCGAGATCGGCCTTCGAGGGGAGCGCCCGTGGGCGGAGGTGCCTTCGCTCGGGGGGAGTCGGCGTCTACGAGCCGTATGGCTGTAGATTATTGTTATCTTTGTGTAGAGAGAATTACAGCGGAGCAGATGCACCCTCCCGAAGGGATGATCCCCAAGGCCTTAGCCCCTCCGCTTCTTGCCCTAACGACTACACCACAGCATGGCTGCACAGCGAGTATCCATCCTCCTCGTCTATACCGGAGGCACGATAGGCATGGTAGAGAACCCCGAGACGGGGGCTCTCGAACCATTTGATTTCAACTACCTTCAAGACAATGTCCCCGAGCTTCGCCTCCTGGGATGTGATATATCGAGCGTGGAGTTTTCGCCCCCGCTGGACTCGTCGGCGATCACCACGGAGCACTGGGTACAGCTGGCACGGGTCATCGAGGAGCACTACGAGGACTATGACGGCTTCGTCATCCTGCATGGGACCGACACGATGGCCTACACGGCCTCGGCGATGAGCTTCGTCTTCGAAGGCCTCTCTAAGCCGATCGTCTTCACTGGCTCTCAGCTCCCCGTGGGCAAGCTCCGTACCGATGGCAAGGAGAATCTCATCACCGCTATCGAGATCGCAGCAGCACGGGACGAGGCGGGTCGCCCTCGTGTACCCGAGGTCACCCTCTTCTTCGAGAACTATCTGATGCGTGGTAATCGCTCGAGCAAGGTCAGTGCGGATCAGTTCAGCGCCTTCGAGTCGTACAACTATCCTCACCTAGCCTATGCGGGCATCGAGATACGCTACCATGATGCTGTGATCGCTAAGGCCCCTCAGGGGCGGACACTCGCTGTACACCCTCACTTCGACCCGAATGTGGCGGTGCTGAAGCTCTTCCCTGGGATCACCCGTGGTGTCGTGGAGTCGATCCTGTCGCTCCCCACGCTCCGAGGGGTGGTGCTCGAGACCTTTGGCAGTGGCAATGCCCCGATGCTCCCGTGGTTCCTTGATGCCCTTCGGGCGACAGTTGCCCGAGGTGTAGTCATCGTCAACGTCACACAGTGCGTCACCGGCTACGTGGATATGATGCGCTATGAGACGGGGATTCTCCTGCAGAAGATAGGGGTCGTCAGCGGGCGTGATGCTACGACGGAAGCCGTCCTCACCAAGCTGATGTACCTCCTTGGTCAGGGCTTCAGTTCGGAGGAGGTAGGTCAGCTCATGGCCATTCCTCTCCGGGGTGAGATGAGCCTCGACCAAGAGATGGAAGGCTTCTCACGGGAGACGTCCATCTACCGCCGCTAAGACTAAGCTTGCATATCTATAGATACAGATGATCAGGTTCATGTGTCTCTCCAGCGGAAGCAGTGGGAACTGCTACTATCTGGGAGACGAAGACGGGGGCTTCCTCATTGACGCTGGGATCCCCATACGCACCATCACTAAGACGCTCAAGGCTGAGGGGATCACCCTAGACGGGGGGCACCTCCACGGGGCGATCGTCACCCACGACCATGCCGACCATATCCGCACCATAGGTGTCGTCGGCGGAGTCTACCACCTGCCGATCTATGCCACTCGTCTGGTGCACGACAGCATAGCGCATAGTCGCTTCGTCCAAGATCCTATAGGCGCCTCCCGACGGGATATAGCCATCCATGAGCCCTTCACGCTGGCGGGCTTCACCATCGAAGCCTTCCCCGTACCGCATGACAGCGCTGAGAATGTCGGCTACCATATTACTAAGGGGGACTTCAAGTTCACGCTCGCCACGGATGTGGGGCACGTCACCGATATCATCGAGGACTACGTAGGTCGTGCCGATCATGTAGTGCTCGAGGCCAACTATGACCGTGAGATGCTTCGCTCGGGGAGCTACCCAGAGTTCCTCAAGGGACGTGTGTCTTCGCCCCTAGGACACCTATCGAACGATGAGGCCGCCGAGCTCCTCAGTCGTGTCTACCACCCTGGGATGAAGAACGTCTGGCTCTGCCACTTGAGTAAGGACAATAACCACCCTGACCTCTGCTGGAAGACTGTCGAGCAGCGCCTCTTCTCCGAAGGGATACGTGTGGGCAAAGACCTTGCACTCACCGCCCTGCGCCGCACCACTGCCTCTCCTATGTACCTACTAGACCTCTAGAGGCATCAGGAGCACCGAAGACTCTATCTAACTATCAATACCCCACAAAGCTATGGATACAGAGAAGTATAAACTCTACACCAAGGGAGGCGACAAAGGTCGTACGTCGCTCGTCGGCGGACAGCGTGTCCCTAAGTATGATATTCGCCTAGAGAGCTACGGCACGATCGACGAACTGAATTCCTTCGTCGGTGTGCTCCTCTCCCATGATTTAGAAGAGGTGGATCGTAAGTTCCTCTTCTGGCTACAGCACAAGCTCTTCTCCGTGGGTGGCTATCTGGCTACCGATACCACGCGGGACGAAGTACACGAGGTGACCTGTGTCACCGAGCGAGCCGTCGCCCGCATAGAGCGAGAGATCGACCGCCTCGACGACCTCGTACCTCCCATCAAGGCCTTCATACTCCCTTCGGGTGGAGCCATCACTGCTTCGGCGCACGTCTGCCGTACGGTCTGCCGTCGTGCTGAGCGGATCATCTACCGCCTCAACAGCGAGACTCCCCTAGAGCCTAATGTCCTGCGTTTCATCAATCGCCTCAGTGACTACTTCTTTGCTCTTGCCCGCAAGGAGGTCTTCCGCATCAATGGCGAAGAGATCGTCTGGACTTACGATCACGAAGATCTTTAGCCCTGCCTTCCCCTCCCTCCTCTCCTGTCTTTCCCTCCGCTTAGACCCCTTCCTCTCCGATGAATAAGCTCACGCAGCAGCAGAAGCTCGACCAATCCCTTTCGCTCACTCCTGCCCAGATCCAGGCCATCAAGATGCTGGAGCTCACCGGGCTGGAGCTCGAAGGACGTATAGAGCGAGAGCTGGAGGAGAACCCCGCTCTAGAAGAGAACTACGAGGAGCCTCAGCGTGAGTCGGAGGATGCGACACCCGAGGGAGATGTCAGTGATCAGGACTGGGAGCTCGGCGAATATGCCACCGAGGATGATATCCCCGACTACAAGCTCCGAGAGCTACAGGAGCGCCAGTCGGTGAGGGAGGAAATACCCTTCGCTGCTGGGGCACCTTCGCTAGACGAATACCTCATGGACCAGCTTGCTCTGGTGACCCCTCTTGAGGGGGTGCGCCATGAGATCGCCCGCTACATCATCGGCAATATCGATAGCGACGGCTACCTGACTCGCTCGGTGGAGGAGATCGAGGATGACCTGCTCTTCAAGGCGGGGCTCTCCGTCTCCCCCCAGGAGATCGAAGAGCTGATCCGTCTGGTGAAGACCCTTGACCCCGCAGGCATCGCTGCCCGTGATCTCAGGGAATCCCTCCTACTGCAGATCGAGCGTCTCCCTGAGACTCCCCTGCACCGAGAGGCCTACCAGATGATCCAGGACCACTATGAGGACTTTGTGAATAAGCGCTTCGATCGCCTCTGCTCCTGCCTAGGAGTGAGCGAAGAGCGCCTAGCGGAACTCTACACCTTCGTCTCGCACCTGAGCCCCAAGCCCGCCAGTGGCTATGGAGACGACTCTGAGGGGCGGTTTGCCCACTTCACACCGGACTTCATCGTCACGGAGCGGGATGGCGAACTGCTCATCTCTCTGGTCGGGGAGCGGGATCTGCCCCCGCTTCGCCTCAGCCCCACCTATCTGGCTCTCCTCGAGGAGCAGAAGGGACAGCGAGGGGATTCACGACAGAGCCGAGAGGCCTTCACCTTCCTCAAGCACAAGGTCGAGCAAGCCCGATGGTTCATCGACGCTATCCAGCAGAGAGAGGAGACGCTCCGCAAGACGATGACGGCCATCGTCGCCCATCAGCGGGACTTCTTCCTCACGGGCGAGATCTCGGCGCTGAGGCCTATGATCCTCAAGGACATCGCCGAGGCTACGGGTCTGGACATCAGTACGATCTCTCGGGTGAGCAACAGCAAGTCCGTGCAGACCGACTTCGGTGTCTACATGCTGAAGTTCTTCTTCGGCGAAGGCATCATCAACGACGAAGGCGAGAGCATCTCTACCCGTGAAGTCCGTGAAGCCCTAGCGAAGCTCATCGCCGAAGAGGATAAGCGTAAGCCTCTCTCCGACGAGCAGCTCACCCAGCTTCTCTCTGAGCGGGGTTACCCGATCGCCCGCCGTACCGTGGCCAAGTACCGAGAGCAGCTCCGCCTGCCTGTAGCCCGTCTACGCAGGGAGCTGTAGCCTAAGCTCTAGTTACTAACCTCAAGCGCCATCGGGCACAAAGCATCTGATGCTTTGTACCCGATGGCGCTTGACTTTTCTCCCCGAGAGTGGGGGAGAGTGGAGCCCTTTAGATCGAGAGGATACGCAGGGCTTCTACCTGCTCCTTGTCGATCGGCTTATTCTTCTTGATCGCCTTGGAGAAGGGTACGTAGACGAGGGCATCGTTGACGATACCGATCATCACATTGCGCTGGCCGTCAAGTAGCGCCTCGATAGCAGCCACTCCCATACGGCTAGCGATGATCCGGTCTTGAGCGCTGGGTGAGCCCCCACGCTGGATATGCCCGAGGATCACGACCCGCACGTCGAACTGGGGGTACTCCTTCTCGACTCGCTCGGCGACCTTCATCGCTCCGCCGGTGCTTTCACTTTCGGAGACGAGCACGATACTGCTGTTCTTCGTCTTGCGGAAGCCATTCTCGATCGTCTCGGCGAGCTGGTCCTTCTCGACGGCAAACTCTGGGATGATCGCCGCCTCAGCACCTGCGGCCATAGCTCCATTGAGCGCTAGGAAGCCAGCTTCTCGCCCCATGACTTCGACGAAGAAGAGCCGTTCGTGCGAAGAGGCCGTATCTCGGATCTTGTCCACCGCTGACACGATGGTATTAAGCGCTGTGTCGTAGCCGATGGTGAGGTCTGTGCCGTAGAGGTCGTTGTCGATCGTGCCGGGGAGGCCTACGATGGGGATGTCAAATTCGTCGGCGAACTCCCGTGCCCCCGACAGCGATCCATCGCCTCCGATCACGACCAGCGCATCGATCCCATGGGAGCGCATCGTCTCGTAGGCGAGGCGGCGACCTTCTGTGGTGCGGAACTCTGGGCAACGGGCGGTCTTGAGGATCGTACCCCCACGTTGGATGATATTGCTCACGTGCTGCGTCTCGAATTCCTCGATCTCTCCCGTGATCAATCCCTTGTAGCCTCGGTAGATCCCCTTGACTCGGATCCCGTGGTAGATAGCGGTGCGAGTGACTGAGCGGATGGCGGCGTTCATCCCGGGCGCATCGCCTCCGGAGGTCAGCACTCCTATGCATTTGATTGTAGCCATATCTTCTGGTTGTTTTCTAAGCAGACGAAGCCTGCTTCTCTTGATGCAAAGATACGTTAAATGCCCGCCCGCTCTGCTTCTCCCGCCCGCTTCGCCCACCTTCGAGAAGGTCTCCGACGAGGCTTCTTCTCACCCCTTCCCCGAAGGGGCAAAAAGAAACCTACGGTAGGTCGTCGAAGCGACCCACTGTGGATCGTCTCGACGACCTATAGTAGGTTTTTTCGGAGACCTACCGTAGGTCGGTTTTGGGGTGCTCCTATGACCCCTCGCAAATGCCCTGTTTATCAGGGTTCTTGGACGAGAGGAAGACCGAACGTCGACCCTCCGAAAAGCACCCTCCAAGTGGAGGGGTAGAATAGCCTCCCTGTCTCGAGTAGTTATTTCTTGCCCTTACGGCGGTTGCAGTCCCTACAGAGCATCTGGAGATTCTGGGCTTCCGTCTTGCCTCCCAGACGCCAAGGCGTGATATGATCGCCTTCCATCTCCTTGTAGTCGAACTTCTTTCCACAGCAGGCGCAGACCCCGCCTTGTTGTGTGTAGGCAGAGCGCTTCTGGCTATCGGTGAAGGCCCGTATATTGAGCACGCTTGGATCGTTGTTCCCAATCGTCTTCTCGAGGACGTACTGATAGATACCACTTTTCTTGGTCACATCATCATCGGCCATCAGTCGAGAGACTTCCTGCTCTAGAGCCTGTGGGTCATATGTGTACTGATGGTATCTATTGTAGAAGATGCCCCAGTGAAGCCCCTTCATCTCTTTCCGATAGGTGGGGAAGAGCTTCTCTACCCATGCGATGACCCGCCTGAAGTACTCCCAGAGGTCCTCAGCGGTAGGGTCGTGCTGGTGCTCGATCATACATTCCTCGATGCTCTGCTTGGGGCTCTCTCGGTCTCCATACCAATAGATTACCTCCTCCAGATAGTCCTGTCGGATGGCTGTCCCACCGAGGTAGTTGCTCCCCAGCCCGTAAGCAGCACAGCCCGTCTTACTGAAGTAGCGCTTGGCATCTGATACCCAGGATCCCGCATAGACAGCGTTGCGTAGCTCTTGGTCGGTAAGCTCTTCGCCGGCAATATTGATCGTCCTGAACCATTCGAGCTTCTCGCTCTCTGTCCCCTCGCATATATAGACGGTGAGCTCGTAGTCTAGGATCTTCTTCTGTAGATCCTCAGAGAGTGTCCCAAACTTCAGGGGCTGTGGATTCCCGAAGAGCCCCTTGCACGAAAAGTCATTGTTGAGGAAGGTGCAGATGGATAGCGTCCTCTGCTGTCCGTCGATCAGCTCATAGCGATCGTTCCCTTGCTTAGACCAGTACATCACGTTCAGCGGATACCCTTTGCTCAGGGTGCCGATGACCGCCCGCTGTTGCTCGGGCTTGTAGATGAATTCACGCTGGTAGGCTGGGCGTACATCCAGCTTGCCTCCATAGGCGACGACACCATTTTCCCCATTATCCTGATATCCGTCGAATAGGTCACGGACGGCGATATGTTCGAGTCGAATGTTCATAGGTTACTTGCGTTTGCGGATGAGAATGCGTGCATAAGTTTCAGAGCCTTGGATAGTAAATCTTCTGCCAGGTGTAGGGTTATCTTCTACATAACGATCGATTCCTATGATCTGAAACTGATCAGGATTGTGTTTGTCGAGGTAGGTGATGGGTACACCCATTACCTTATCATAGTCACCGGGTATATCCGCTGTCTTATTGATATTGATCGCATCGTAGTTATCGTAGTGAGGATACACTTCTGGTCTATACTTCTTATAGAGGATGAGCTCCTCATGTCTCTGGGGAAAGTCCAAATTAGTGAACCACCGTACGCCCTTCATGCGTATGAATTTTCTCCCATCGCTATCTGTGCGGGAACTCGCTGCTTCCAAAGGGTAACTACTTGGTATCTCAAACTCTCTATCTCCACCATGAATACTCGGTCCTAACCAGATTCGGTCGTTCTGAATGAAAGGGAAGATCTCCTTATAGGTGACAGCGTTGATATTACCGATGATGATAAACTCCTTTTTATACTCCATCAGCTGAGCCACGTATTCACGAAAGAGAGAGAAGGGAGGATTGGTGACGACGATATCTGCTTCCTTCAGGAATTCGATACACTCTTTACTGCGGAAGTCCCCATCTCCTTTCAGCGGATGCACGAGTCCAGCGATATTAGGATTGGGAGGCATGCCGATATCTTCTCCCTCATAGACGAGGTAGACTGCATGCTGAGTTGTGTTCCCTGAAGGGAGGTCTGGATCTTGGCTCTTGTAGCAGGTGGTGATGAGCTTCTTGAGTCCCAGCAGATGGAAGTTCAGGACGAAGTAGTAGAAGAAGTGACTCATCCGAGGGTCGTCGCAGTTGCAGAGGACGGTCTTGCCTTCGAAGTGCTTTTTGTAGTGTTTGAGCTCTGCCTCTATGTCTTCGAGCTGGGTGTAGAACTCATCCTTCTTGGCCTTCTTCGCCTGGGTGAGTTGCTTGTTTGCCATAAGCGCATAGCGTGTTAGGCGCTGGCTATCTCTTCGGTGTGAGCCCCCTAAGAGCCCTAAGACAAAAGAGAAGCGTAGACGCTCCCCACTCTTTGTCTTAAGGCCCTAGGAAAGCCCACTACCCAAGAGATAAGTCACGCCTACGCTATGCGCAGACGTTCACTGACTTACTCGGGGGGTAGTGCTTTGAATTTCCTAGGTTCTAAGACATTTCCGAATAAATAGCAAACGCTATGTTGATACTGAAGATGGAGCGAAACGGGCAGTCGCTACTGCCTCACTCCGACGGCAAAGGTAGGTATAATCTGTCAGGCCTCCATTACGGCTCTCTACCCCGCATGATCAGCGGGCGCTTCGGAGGCTGAAGTCGTTTTCGCTGTTTGGGGTCAAAAAGGGATGCACGGTAGGTCGGTCGACCGACCTACCGTGGGTCGTCGAGACGACCTACAGTAGGTTTTTTCGACGACCTACCGTAGGTCCCATTTTGGGCTCTTCGGAAGGGCGGTGCGACAGCCTTCGGAAGAAGGCTTCTAAGAGGGGGTGAGTCGACCCCTCGAAGTGCCGTGAACTTCCGCCTCGCTGTGTGGCGTGCTTCTCCTCCTTCCAGAGGTACGGATACAAAGGAAGGGAGACCCCAGGATAAGTTGCCTTATCGAGGGGCCTCCCTTCGGAGAGTCGAGAGTAAGGGCGGAAGCCTTACTTCGTGTGCTTAGCGAGGACTTCCTGGACGGTGTCGATCTCGAGCGTGTGAGCTGCACCGGTCTGACCGACCGTACCGCTCATGTAAGCTACCTGAGTCTCAGGGGAGAGGATGCCATCCTTGATGAAGCTCTGGATACCTGCAGCAAGACGGCTCTTGGAGCAAGAAGCATCTTCAGCGTAGTGTGCGGTGACACCGTAGCTTAGAGAGAGACGGCGTGCGAGCGTAGCGTCGTAGCAGATAGCGCAGACGGGTACGGTAGCACGGAAGGAAGAGAGGTAGCGAGCCGTACGACCTGTGAAGCTATCGGTGATGATGGCTTCGGTGTCGATCTGGTCGACGCTACGTACAGCCTGCTTGGAGAGGAAGGCGGTCGTGGTGCTGACTTCCTTAGAGTAGGGGACTTCGTTAGAGTACTCACGCTCCAGAGTCGTCTCTGCTTCGCGGATGATGCTAGCCATGGTCTTGACAGCCTCCAGTGGGTACTTACCGTTAGCCGTTTCGCCAGAGAGCATCACAGCGTCCGTGCGGTAGTAGACAGCGTTAGCGATGTCGCTGACTTCAGCACGAGTAGGCAGAGGATTGTCGATCATCGTGTGAAGCATCTGCGTAGCCACGATGACGGGGCGCTTAGCAGCGATACACTTCTTGATGATCATGCGCTGGATGGAGGGGACCTTCTCAGCGGGGACTTCGATAGCGAGGTCACCACGAGCGATCATGATACCGTAGCAGGAGTCGATGATCTCATCGATGTTGTCTACCCCTTCCTGGTTCTCGATCTTAGCGATGATCTTGATATCGCTGTTGTGCTCGTCGAGGATCGCCTGGATCTCTTCGATGTCCTTCTTGTTGCGGACGAAAGAGTGTGCGATGAACTCGATCTTCTGAGGGATAGAGTGGAGGATGTTGTTGCGGTCCTTCTCGGTCAGAGAGGGCAGGTCGATACGTACGCCAGGTACGTTGACGCTCTTGCGGCTACCGAGCTTCCCGTTGTTCTGACATACGGTGTGGAGCTTGTCGTCTTCCTTCTTGACTACGTCGAAGGCCAGCGCACCATCGTCGAGGAGGATACGAGCACCTACGGGTACGTCGTGTACGAAGTTCACGTAGTTGACATTGATGACTTCGTTGTTGGTCTTAGCCTCGGGGTTAGCCTGGAAGATGACCTGGTCACCGGCGTGGAACTCACGCTTGACTTCAGCATCTCCTTCGAGGACCGTCGTACGTACTTCTGGGCCCTTGGTATCCAGCAGTACGGCGACACTAGGCGAGACAGCACGGGTGTTGTTGATGACCGTGGTGATCCCTTCCTTAGTCATGTGGGCGGTGTTCATACGGACGACATTGACACCAGCCTCTACCAGCGGACGGATGAAATCTACGTCGCAGCGTAGATCCGAGATAGTAGCTACAATCTTTGTTTTCTTCATAATTCCTATTAGGGTAATAAACTATCTGTTGGGTGAAGCGCCCCCGAGGATCGCCTCTATAGCCAGGCGATAGCCATCCATGCCGAAGCCGACGATGATCCCCTGACAGGCGCTCGAGAGGAGCGAATGCTGGCGGAGCTCTTCACGCTGATAGACGTTGGAGATATGGACTTCGATGGTGGGGGGAGTGATAGCTCTGAGCGCATCGGCTAGAGCGAGGGAGGTATGGGTGTAGGCACCTGCATTGAGGACAAAGGCATCTACGCCGGCATCTTGGCTCTCATAGAGCCGATCGATAAGGGCCCCCTCGTGGTTCGACTGGAAGTAAGTCAGTCTCAGACGATCATCATACAGCTGGTGGAGCGTCTCTAGGCAGGAGTCCATCGACACGGTGCCGTAGATACCTGGCTCACGCTTCCCTAGCCTGTGTAGGTTAGGGCCGTTGATGATCTCTATCCACATTTGATCGTTGCTGGGGGGTATTCTTTTTGTCTGCTTATCTTACCTTTGCAAAGATAATTTAAAATTCTCACTTTCGTGATGTTGCCCTCCGATATTCGCACGCAATTCCTCTCCTATCTTCGCTTCGAACTGAACCTCTCTGCCAACACCTGCGAAGCCTACCTCTCCGATGCCGATAAGCTCCTGAGCTATCTCGACTCCGAAGGGATCCAGATGGAGGAGGTCGACTATCCACGGCTCCAGCACTTCATCGCCACCCTGCACGATCTGGGCATCAGCCCCACGTCGGTTTCCCGTATCATCTCGGGGATCCGCTCCTTCGGGCGCTATCTCCTCCTGGAGGGCTATATCGAGACTGACCCCACAGCTCTGCTGGAGGTGCCCCGCAAAGGGCGCTACCTGCCCACGGTACTCACCACCGAAGAGATCGATCAGATCATCGAGGCGGCAGGGAGCAAAGGTGGGGTCGAAGGCCAGCGCAATCGGGCCATCATCGAGGTGCTCTTCAGCTGTGGTCTACGGGTGAGCGAGCTGTGTCACCTGACCTTCCCCGACCTCTTCCTCGACGAAGGTTACCTACGTGTCCAGGGGAAAGGTAGTAAGCAGAGGCTTGTCCCGCTGAGCGAAGCTGCAGTGCACGAACTCACCCGCTATCTGGCCGATCCCGACCGTACCACTCCTCGCCGAGGACAGGAGAACTATGTCTTCCTCAGCCGTCTGGGCAAGGCCATCTCACGCATCACCGTCTTCGTCCTCATCCGTGAAGCTGCCCAGATGGCTGGCATCACCAAGACGATCAGCCCCCATACCTTCCGTCACAGCTTCGCCACAGCTCTGCTCGAAGGGGGTGCTAACCTCCAAGCCATCCAGCTCATGCTCGGGCATGAAGACATAGCTACGACCGAGATCTATACCCATATCGACCGCTCGAAGCTCCGTGAGCAGATCGAGCACTTCCACCCTCGCAATCGCAGGTAGCGATTCGCTGAATTTTCCCGCTCCTTCTCTCTACGCTCACGCCTCACGATCAGGCGTGACTCCCTAGGATTTAGCCCCGTAGTCGAGGCGTTTTTCCTTGGGGCATGCCTTACTATTCCTTCCCCTAAAATGGGGGCGAAGATCCGGACTTCTGAAGGCTCTTCCTCCGCCGTTTTTGAAGCGATGATTTTGCGCCGAAGAAGGGGGCGCTACATCCCGCTTAGAATGGGCGTTTGGGAGGGGGTAAAAAACGACCTACCGTAGGTCGTCGAAAAAACCTACTGTAGGTCGTCGAGACGACCCACGGTAGGTCGCAAGTGCGACCCACAGTAGGTCGGTTTTGGGGCTCCTTGGAGTACCCCTCCGATACGCCCCTTCTTCACCCTCCTTTTGCTCGGTCCAAAACGAAGGGAGGCAGCCCCGTAGGACTGCCTCCCTGATTTACCTCATGCCCTTAGATGGGTCGCTAGTGCTGGGGAATCCAACCCCATCCTGCTCGCTTCCACAAGATCGGAGCTTCGATCCGTCCCTTCGGCTCTTCGCCCCCAGGCTTGCCTAAGTCGCTCCACTCGTCTCCGGTGAAGGCTTTCGACCTGCCCTCTCAGCTCTTAGCTAGAGTGCAGCCAAAGCTCTTCGCCCGTTCCCGGGGAGGCCTTAGACCTTTCTTGGACTAGGAGTCTGGTCCGTCTCTCTACTCTTCATCTCGTGGGCTCGCCGTTCGCGTAAACTATGCACCGACGGCCCAAGTCGCACCGACCTTAGACGCTGCTGGAGCGACTCCAGCGGGTGTCTAAGCGACCGATGCTCAGGCTTCAAAGATGGTCCCAGCGCAGTATCCTCCGGACAGACGCTCTGCTTGCACAGACCGCCACATGACCGTAGCCCTTGCACCCTCCTCTATGTACTGACGACTCACGTACGTCTTGGTACTCTTAGCCGAATACCCATTCCGTCCAAGGCGCCCTTCCTGTGGGGAGACTTCGTGCCTCCCACGACGTATCGCTACACAGGCTCGAGGGGGTAGCCTAGCTCATCATGCCTCATTCCGCTGTCGTCTGCCGACCACAGCTTCCTGAAGTCCTCGCTAGGATCTGCTTGGTGCTGGCCTAGCGACCAGCGACTAAGTACATCTGATGCGGCTACATCTCCTCCGGCCCCCTAGGCCAATAGAGCAGTGACAGGAGTCGAACCTGTCTATCATCGCTAGGGGCTCCGATCGTGTGCACACCCTGCTCTTCATCTTGCGATAGAGGACGATCTACTTAGCCAAGGCTTTTCCTTATCCTTCAGCGACTATCCGTTCGACGGTCGAGGTAAACCTAATGTAGATGCTAGGAACTGGAGGAGCATCTGCTCATCGCAGTCCCCATTCTTATCTTTTCGTGCGCTCTTGCGAAGGAGATTGATATATCCGCCGATCTCGGTGATGCTCTGCGGAGCAGGCACTCGGGGCGGGACGATCTCCGTCTCTGAGGCGATACGCCTGAGGATCGCCTTCTTGAGCTCTAGTATCTCGTCCGAAGACTCCTGCTCGAGGAGCTTCAGGACGACTGCTTCGATGGTGCTTGACATATCTCTTTGTGTTTATTAGTCCAGTGTGATCGTAGGTAGGGCTACTTAGGAGACTTGGGAGCTTCGGCTTTCGCCTTGTTGAGCTTGGCGAGTTGCTCCTTGATCATCGTGCCATACTTCTCGGCCTGCTCCCAAGAGTAGAAGCCGTAGTGGGTACAGTAGGCGGCTGCCACCCTCACTATGTCGTCTCCATAGAGCTCCCGTAGCCTCTTGTATTCGGCGAAGTGCTTGAGCCGATCATCTCCGCCAGAGACGGCGGAGAAGAAGCGACACTTGATGCCCTGGGTGTCCTCGTCGGAGAGACCGGTGAAGCCCAGTTCGTCGATCTTGATGTGAATGCCTGCGATAGCCTTCCGTTGCTGGTTATAGCGATCGCCCTTGCCTGTGGAGGGTGGGATCGCAGTGCCTGGGTCAGTCTTCGGTTCGTCGGGCTTAGTCTCAGCGGGAGGAGTCGTAGCGCCCTTCCCCTTGCCCTTGTCGCCCTCTCCCTTTTCTTCGGGCTTGGGAGCTTCGGGAGTCTCCTTCTTCTCGGCTTCCTTGGGCTTGGTCTTCTCGGCTTCACGCTCCTGCTTGCGTGCTTCGGCTTCCGTCTCGAGCTTCTTCATCTGATACTCTAGGGCCTTCTTGACGATCTCCGCATTCTGCGTGACCATATTGGCCTGAGCATTGGTGTTGGCTACACCCGTCTGCTGGAGAAGCTGTGCGGTAGCGTTGGCCGCCGTGATGTCGGCGAAGGTAGGAGCAGGTCTGCTGGTGAGCGCCTTCAGGATCTCAGGTGCTGTGACTGCGGTCGGAGCGGTAGCTCCGGAGAGTCCTAGAGCGCTGATGTCCTTGGTCTTCTTGTCTGCCAGTAGGTCGTGCTGAGTGAGGGCTTCTGGACCGATAGGCATGGAGTCGATGGGCGAATCCTTCCAGTTCCAGAAGCGAGTCAGATCGATCTCTTCGCTGACATTCGTTTCGCCGAGGACGGCCTCACCTATCATCCCTTCTGTAGGCAGAGATATCGAGGTGCTTGGGACTCGGAAGCAGGAGGTATGGTAGCGGTAGAGCGATTCCTGTACCTCGGCAGATGTCTTGCCTAGCTTCTCCGCCAGCTCCTCGGGATAGGTGAAGGGGAATATCATACAGTTGCCGTAGAAGCCCAGCATTTTCTTGACGTTGATACAGTTCAAGAGGGGTACCTTGACCTCATCGGTCTTCTTGCCTCCTGCCGTCTGTTTGTCGGGCTTAGCGTAGTACTGGCTCCTCTGGAAGTCCATCTCTACCGTGTACTGATCGAGCATGAGGACACGCTCGTTGTCACTGAGCGAAGCCCAGACACACTGGGAGTAGTGCATCGTCTCGGTAGCTACATGCTGGAGGGTCGCTTCGATGCGCTGCAGGTCCGCTAGCTTGAGGATGGGGATCGACTGCGATAGCTCGATGTAGACGGCATTGTACTGGAGTCTATTCGAGGAGAGCCCTGAGCTCTTGGGCGAACCTGCACTGCCGTCGCTGACACTGCACGAGAGGAGTACGACGGGTGAGAGCTGTACGATGGTCTGTGGCGAGAGCGTAGCGCCGTGCTGTAGTTCGTTGACGATGAAGTTGTCGGGGAGCCCTTGGTAGTAGTGATTTAGACGGCGGATATCCTTCCTGATCTTATCGTCGTCCTTATAGAGATCGTCTAGCCTATCCAGGTAGTTGATCACCGCCTTAGTGTTGTGCTCCATCCAGCTGGAGTCGGCGACGAGGAGCTTACCCTTAGTGTGATCGATCTCGTAGTCATGAGCCAGCTGGTACTTCAGGGGCGAGGGGTTATTCTCGATACGGATGCGACTGAGATCTTCGTCGGTCACGCTCGCAGGCAGGCTGAAGCTATAGCTGATCTCTTCCGTGGGGAGTTGATTGCGTAGCCCACGGAGATAGGTGTCAATCTCTGAGCGTTGCTTGATGCCTTGATCCTGGATGAGGTCGGCGATGGACCGTCCCTTCGAGCTAAAGCCTACAGCTTCCCCTATGATACTTCCCTTGTTGTTCTTCAGCTGAAGGGTCACAGAGATATTGTCGCAGGGTAGGAACTTCCCCTTGAGGGTCAGTAGGAGGGTACGCCCCGTGGACTGTGAGTCGATCCGCTCCATCTTCCACATAGGATAGGAGGCATAGCGCTGGAGAAGCTCTAGCCCCGCCCTATAGCGGTAGGGGAGCCGATAGTGGAGCATGTCGAAGTAGCGAAGTAGGGTGTCGTAGCGGGCTTTGAAGTGTTCCCTCGTGAACTCGGTGTGGGCGAAGTTGTCAAGGTAGAACCGCTGACCTTCAGGGAGGAAGGGTATGAGGCTCATCGGTACGAAGAGCACAAGATCAACTCCATCGATACAGGTCTCCAGACGGTAGCGGCGCATCACTTCCCAGTACTGGATGGTCATAGCATGGGAGTGGTTGTGATTGGCGATGATGCGTGTGGCTACCGAATCGGTCTCACTGCCCGTCGCCGAAGATATGCTGACTCTGCGTGCTTGGGAGAGACGTTCCGAAGCGCTGGTGATGAAGTGCTGGAAGCGCTGGGCTGCCGAGGAGGTCTCATGCGCTGCATTGCTCTGCCGTGCCGAAGAGCTGGCAGATCCTCTTGAGGAGGAATGCCCGACACTCGCCCCGACACTTACCCCGAAGAGACTGAAGCCTAAGCTCCCTCCTACAGAGGTGCTCGAGGTGCGGAAGGCCGATTGGCTATCACCGGCCGACATCTGGTTGATCGCATAGTTGTACGCTGCACTGGTATCGTCTACCTGCGAAGAGCCGTAGCGGTCACGTACGGAGTCACTCCCCTCAGATACGTCACTGAGTGAATAGGACTGATTGCGCTCCCGGACGATGAGGCGCTGCTCTTCGCCTGGGGCCAGGACGGTAGAGTAGAGCAGGGTGCCCAGAGCAAAGCCATCGGGTACCCACGCCTGATGCATATTGAGCACATAGCCGATCCCCAGTGAAGATGCTTGTGGGATAGCATGGGCATTCTCTGCCATGTTCCTCTTGTAGCTCATAGCGTCGATGGGGCGCTGTAGCTTGACTCGCTCCATGGCTTGTCCCTTGGAGGGATTGGAGATCGTCGGCTCTACCAGACGCTGAAGCATCGAGTAGGTGAACATACGAGAGGGGGCAGTATCTGTCGGGAGGCGTATAGCGTCATCTCCCTCACCCATGAGCTTCACGCTCGGTAGGACTCGGGGCTTATCGTCGTGGAAGCCCTTGAAGATCTTCTCACTGAGGATAAGGTCTCCTAGGTCGACGCACAGGTCGGTACGAGAGAAGAGATCGCTGAGGCTCTTCGTAGCCATCTTGGTGGGGAAGTCCACACCGAATATCATCTTCAGCAGGTCACGGCGCTCCTCTTCCTTCTTCTCCTTATGCTTCTTGACTTCCTCTGGCTTGTACTTCTTCTCAAACTCCTCGGTAGAGTAGTAGCCGGAGGGTTCGCCACTGGAGCTTTCGTCCCCAGCAAACTCTTCCCGCTCTAGATGCTGTAGCTGCTCATAGGCATCGATGATCTGCTTGTCTGCGAAGATCTCCTTGTTGACCGAGTCGAGCTTCGCTAGTAGCTCAAGGAGTTCGTTTGCATAGAGGCGCTTGTTTGGATCATTCGGATCCCTAGGATCCTTACGTCCCGGTATGAATACCCGCTCCAGGATCTCTGAAGCCATACGTACGAAGGTCTGCTTGTAGCCTCCCTGTGTGAGGGTGAAGGTGATCTTCTCCTGTAGGTTGTATCGGTCGGGTAGGGTGATGACGAACTTCCCCTCGCCATCGGTCAGACTGCTGGGGTCTTCGTTCTTCTCTGGCTTCTTGTCCGTGGGGCTAGCTATCCCTTCGATCCGAACGAGGATATCTGCCTGTGGGGTGGGTGTGGCACCGGAGGATTGGTGCTCACCCCGCATCTTGACCGCTCCCATGATGGTGCGTGGTAGCGGTAGGCTCATGTCTACGTTGAGCAGGGCGAGGAGCCCTTCGGTGATGATCTCCGACTCGGTCTTGACCTTCGGGATGATCCTCTTCTCTCGGAAGAGATGGACGGGCTCCTTGAGGTCCTCGCCATCGAACTCTATACGGAAGTTCGTGCGCTCCTCTTCCCCGCTAGGCTGTAGCCACCATGCCTGCTGAATGATGCCACCGAGTAGCTCTCTCGCTTCGTTCAGTAGCACCTGCTTCTCATCATCCTCTCGGATGAGAGTAGGAGTCGAGAAGTTTGCTTTACTAAGGAGCTCGTAGGCCTTGTGGAAGGCGGTGTCTATGGGCATCCATGCCTCCCTCTTGGCGGGAGGGAAGAGGCGGAAGGCCTGGAGGACGATGCCGAGGAGGACGTCATCACCAGGGTTGTCGAAGTCTGGATAGATCGTGAAGATCGGGTCGATAGCCTGTCGTAGCTTGTGGGTATCGACCTTAGCAAGGTCATAGGTACAGCGTACGCCCACCAGGGTGAGCACGAAGGCTAAATCCGTGGTCATACTAGGCACTCGCCAGAGGTCGGCCTGCTTGACCCAGTTGGTCACGTACTGTGATTTAGTCTCAAGTCTCGCTGCTATATCGGCTCGAGCAGCTACAGTGCGCCCATTGAGGAGCAAGCCAGAGATATCATGGATACCACAGTCGCTGGCGAGCTTCTTCTTCATGGCGTTACTGATCCCTTTGATCGGGATGAGTGTGCTGAGGTCATCTGTTCTCTGTCCCATAAGAATCTATGTCTTTTAGGCTCCCAAGGATGAAACTTGGGAGGTGGTAGGTCTGGGTAGAAGGGTTGCGTTACCTCTCCAGTTTTGTAAGAGAAGGGGTGTATAGATAGGGGAAATGCTCTGACGAAGGAGGATGCAGATCTCTTGGAGGGTAGGAGCAGGAGGGACAGACCAAGCGTGGGGAGAGCGCAGGTGGGCGAGGGCTTGCTAAGAGCCTTCGCTAGGGCGTTTGGTCAGTCCTTCATAGTGGCAGGGCTCCACCTGAGGGAAGGGCGGTAGCGTACGGGGCCGTCGTGTGCTACTTGTCTGAGCGGGTGCGGATGAGGGTCTTGTTCACAGCAGGCTCATTCCCTCGTAGGGGGAGATGAGGTGTCCAAGAGCTCCGCTTTCGTCTCGAGCGTTATGTCGAAGTTCGGACGAGGCTAGGGGTGTGGGAGGGGCTAGCTCAGTGTCGTCGTCGAAGGAACTCGGTAGAGATCTTATTTTGGGGCGCTAGGCTCCCGTTATACTCCGGCTCTCTCAGGGAGAGCAATGTCCTTGGGGTGCGTTGGGATCCCCAAGGGACAGATCTCTACCGCAAACCTAGTGATATTCTTTTTATTTTCCAAATCATCGAAGAAGATCCCTTTGCTAAGCTGGGAGGTGGTGGATAAGTGCTCTTCAGCCGAAGCTATTGGGAGGCCGAAAAAACGACCTACGGTAGGTCGTCGATGCGACCTACCGTGGGTCGCAAGTGAAACCTACTGTAGGTTTTTTCGACGACCTACCGTAGGTCGTTTTTGGGGTGCTCGAGAAGTAGCTTGTGGAGGGGGCTGTGCTGGGGGCTTTCCCTAGCCCTGGGAATGTGGGTGTGATCTAGGAGACGAGACCGAAGAAACGACAGCTCCCCCACGGCCTCTAAGAATAGAGGTCGTGGGGGAGCTTGGTTGGTGCTTAGGGGCTACTTACTCCCAGAGCTTGCTAGGCGGAAGAGCTGTCTACTTGAAGCGGGCGAGGAGCTTGTCTCTCAGGACACGACATGCGAGGCACGTAAAGAGATAGCCCTTGGCAACCTTGGCATATAGAGGTCGGTCGGGTGTCGTGATGATGGGGGTGTAGGCCTTGTTGTAGTTGGCCTTGAGTGCCTTCTTATGCCCGTAGACCCCAGCGGTGTCGTAGATGGAGTAGCGCAGGCCTACATCCTGGGGCTTGTCGAGTAGGCGATAGTCTTGTCCTTCGACGAGGGTAGAGCGCATGGCCTCGATGGCCTTGGTGTACATGACGGGACCCGTGGTACGTAGGACGCCCCACAGCCCTGCTCCGTGCTTGAAGGGAGTATATTCGTCGATATTGCGGAGCATCTGCAGGATGACGGCTCTGAGGAAGGGATGGCCAGCCACGGAAGCGATGCACCACTGGATGTATTCGCCTCGGGGGAGGAATTTCAGTTCGGGGAAGATCCCGATCCCTTCGTATTGCCCTCCAGGGAGGTTGTCCCAATGGGTGAGGATGAACTTATCCTCGGGGCGGAGTACTTCCTTGAGCGGTCGATCCAGGGATGACTTGATGTCGATGTACACCCCTCCACACTCGTAGACGAGGAGGTAGCGGAAGAAGTCTGCACGGGCAGCTCCATAGGCAGGTGCGATGCGCTGATAGTAGCCCCAGATGACTTCGCCGTAGTGCTCGAGGATGAAGGCTTTGATGTCTTCGTCGTCGAAGAGATGATATTCGTATTCGGGGTTGGAGCGCTTGAGGTATTCGATGTTCTGCTCGATCTCGTGGGGCAGTCCCGTCTTAGACCGATAGGTCTGGAAGATATGGTGACTGATCTCCTTCCCCAATGCCTTCTGGGGAACTAACTCTTGATAATTTATGCTCATTACCTTGTGCCTAACTTTGTCAATACCAGGGGAATCACAGCCCGCAGGACAGGCTAGTCCACAAAGATAATGAAAAGAGCAGGTAGTATCGAACCACTGCTCCAACGGTGAGGGGTGGAAGCGATCCGAAGAAGGGAGGATGCTGGGAGGCCGAAAAAACGACCTACGGTAGGTCGTCGATGCGACCTACCGTGGGTCGCAAGTGAAACCTACTGTAGGTTTTTTCGACGACCTACCGTGGGTCGTTTTTGGGGTGCTCGAGAAGTCGCTTGTAGAGCGGGCTGGAGAAGACTTCGATGACGGAGGTGCGGATAGCTCTTCTTCGCTGGGGTGTGAAGGGGTGAAGAAGCGCAGATCTTTGGAGGGGAAAGTGTACTTTTACGACAGAGGAATTTGGGCGCTCTTCCTTGGACTGAATCCGTTGGTGGCGGGAGTGGAGAGCAGGGAGAAGGAAACTTAGCCCTTGGGGGAAGAAGACAGCTTGAGCCCTGCCCCTCGGGACATGAACTATAGCTAAAGTGACTCTATGAGAATCGAAACGCACCGCATAGGTCAGGCGAAAGTCGCCGAAATCCATGCCGAGGGGCTCGTCTTGACTTCCGTCGAGGATGGGCTTAGCCTGCTGGGCGACTTATATTATCAGGGCTTCGATAAGATCATCTTGCACGAAGAGAATATCGTGCCGGAGTTCTTCGACTTGAAGACCAAACTCGCTGGGGAGGTGCTCCAGAAGTTCGTGCAGTATCGGATGCTACTTGCCGTGGTGCGCGACTTCTCGAAGTATACGAGTAAGAGCCTTCGGGACTTCATCTATGAGTGCAATCAAGGTCGGCAGGTCAACTTCGTCCAAGAGCTCAGTAGTGCGCTGAAGGACCTTTGATGGAGGCGAGAGCGAAAGCCTTGCCCTTCCCGAGAGGGAATAGAAAGACGTATCCCCTAGAGACTGCTGGAGCAAGTCTCTAGGGGATACGAGTATGTGGGGGGGAAGGGTGTGGGCTACGAGGACTCAGCGTCGTCGCTGACGCCAACTCTTGACGATCGGGTAGAAGACGATCACGCCCGAGAGCAAAAGGGTCAAGAGTGTGGGGCCGTCGAGCCGAGCGCCACCGAAGAGGATCCAGAGAACGAGGGCAAGCCACAGGGCGGAGATGATGACCATCTGCGTCGGGGTCAAGGGGCGACGATAAGCCATGAGCGTAGCAGGTAAGGGGAGGGAATTAGCGACGAAGCAGTTCGGCAGCTTCGTGGGCGAAGTAGGTGAGGATGAGGTCGGCTCCCGCACGCTTGATCGAGAGGAGGCTCTCCATCATGATGCGCTCTCGGTCGATCCATCCATTGAGGCCAGCGGCCTGGATCATCGCATATTCGCCACTGACCTGATAGGCAGCCAGAGGGAGGTCGAAGCGGTCACGAGCCCAGCGCAAGACATCTAGGTAGGGAAGGGCAGGCTTGACCATGACGATATCCGCACCTTCGGCGATATCGCCTTCGATCTCCCGCATCGCTTCACGGATATTCGCAGGATCCATCTGGTAGCTACGACGGTCGCCGAAGCTAGGGGCGGAGTCTGCTGCGTCACGGAAGGGTCCATAGAAGGCGGAGCTGAACTTCGCTGCGTAGGACATGATCGGTAGCTGTTCGTAGCCTGCTTCGTCTAGTGCCTGACGCATGGCAGCGATACGGCCATCCATCATATCCGAGGGGGCGACGATGTCGACACCTGCCTGAGCGAAGGAGACAGCTTGACGGCAGAGGTAGGGCAGAGTGGCGTCATTGTCTACCGTGTAGTGATCGTGGAGGATACCGCAGTGCCCGTGGTCGGTGTATTCGCACATACAGATGTCTGCGATGACGATGAGCTCTGGGAGCGCTTCCTTCAGCGCCCGTATACCTTGCTGTACGATACCCTCCTTAGAATAGGCCTCACTGCCGGTCTTGTCCTTGTGGGCAGGGATGCCGAAGAGCATGACGGAGAGGACGCCTACCTCGTAGAGTGCCTGACACTCCTTGACGAGCTCATCGACAGAGAGACGGTACTGGCCAGGCATGGTCTTGATCTCTTCACGGATGCCAGAGCCATGGACGACAAAGAGGGGAGCGATGAAGTCCGAGGGTTCGAGTGAGGTCTCACGGACGAGAGCACGGAGGTTGGGGGTCATGCGCAGACGGCGCAGACGAGTCGTAGGATACATTGTTTAGGGTTGGTTTAGGATCGTGTCGGAGTGGGGAGAGGAGGAGGCCGTCGCCCTTGGGCTATCGACGAAGTAAGGGCTGAGGCGAATGCTGTCTTCCCTAGAGAAATGCCCTTCGGCACGGAGGGCGCTCCAAGAGAGCCGTGAGCCGTGTCGGAGGATGAGTTTCCTTAGCGCAGAGCTCTGCTCCCTACTGAGGTAAGGATGCCAGGGGAGTGAGTCAGCTCTGAGATGAGTGAGGGAATGTTGCCTGGGAGGAGTCTTGATGACGAACCACGGGCGGAGCGAGAGGAACTTGTCTTCATCCATGCCGTAGACCTCCTGAAGCTGTAGGACGGTGTAGTACCCACCTAGGCGAGTGCGAAGAGCGAGGATGCGGTGGGCGAAGGCTGGCCCGATGCCTGGGACACGGAGTAGCATCAGGGAGTCTACCGAATTGAGATCAAGGTGGACGTAGTGCCTGAACTTCTCTGCAGTCTTAACCTGTCCCGCTGGAGGACCTACATAGTGGGGATCCTTGATGATCGAGTCTTGCCCTCGGTGTGAAGCGCCCTGTGGGAGGGACACTTCCGCCTCCGTGCTCTCAGAGCGTGGGGCGGAGCTGTGTGGAGCGAAGGCATAGAGCGCCAGCCCTGAGAGGGTGATCAGGGCAAGGATGAAGAGGAACATTCGTTCGCTTCGGCTGGTCGTCATCTTCCTCTGGCGCATGGGTGGGGATTAAGGGTGGGGCTCGGTCGTAAGGTCTTGGCGAACGTGGATGGCTTCTATGAGACCATCCTTGAGGCTGATCATACGGTCCGCCTCGGCGGCGAAGACTGGATCATGGGTGACGATGACGAAGGTCTGCCCCAGCTCGGCTCGTAGATCGAAGAAGAGTTGATGGAGGCTTTCCTTATTGGCCGTATCGAGGCTCCCTGAGGGTTCGTCCGCGAAGATCACAGCGGGTTCATTGATCAGAGCTCGGGCTACGGCTACACGCTGACTTTCGCCACCCGATAGCTCGGCGGGCTTGTGGTCCATACGTGCTTCTAGTCCCAGACGACAGAGGAGAGCACGAGCTCGATCCTTAGCTTTGCTTCGACGATCACCACGCAGGAGGGCTGGGAGCATCACGTTCTCCAGAGCGGTGAATTCGGGTAGAAGCTGGTGGGCTTGGAAGATGAAGCCGATCTGCTCATTACGTAGCTCTGCCTGCTTGCGTGCGCTGAGTGTCGTCACCTCTTGACCACAGATCTTCAGCGAAGCTCCAGCACTAGGCGCCTCGAGTGTACCGAGGATCTGAAGGAGGGTGGTCTTACCTGCTCCACTGGCTCCGACGATCGAGATGACTTCCCGAGCATCTACCCGGAGATCAATTCCCTTGAGGACTTCGAGCGAGCCGAAGCTCTTGTGGATGTTGGTCGCTTCTATGATCATAGGGCAGGGGGCGTCTCTGTGGAAGGAATGGACTTCTGTAGGTGCTGGATGACGTAGGCTGCTAGGTGACAGCCGAAGAGCGCAGGCATGTAGGAGACGGTACCTGCTGTAGAGCGCTTGCACTGCTCTCCCTGGATCTCTTTGACAGCCTTCGGATCAGGAAGCTCGGAGGAGAAGACTACGGGGAGGCCTTGGTGTACGCCGAGTTTGCGTAGACGCTTACGTAGTACACGAGCCAGAGTACAGCTATTACTGCGACTGAGGTCCGCTAGCTGGATCTTGAAGGGATCACTCTTTGCTCCAGCGCCCATCGAACTGATGATCGGCAGACCTCGCTGAAGGGCTTGGGCAATGAGATGGGTCTTAGGCGTCAGGGAGTCTATGGCGTCGACGATGTAGTCGTAGCGATGGCGGTCAAGGAGTTCGGTGAGGGATTCGTCCTTGAGGAAGGCTTGGATCGCCTCGAGCTGGAGCGAAGGGTTGATCGAGCGAAGACGCTCAGCAAGCACCGCCGACTTAGCTTGCCCGATGGTCTCGGTCGTCGCTACGAGCTGGCGGTTGATATTGGAGGGCTGTACCGTATCAGCATCGACGATCGTCATGCGCCCTATCCCTGCACGAGCGATGAGTTCGGCTGCATAGCCTCCTACACCACCGAGGCCGACGACGAGCACATGGCACGCTGCGAGCTCCCTGACTCGTGCCTCACCGAAGAGGAGCTCAGTACGCTCCGTCCACGCTGGACTCTCTGAGGTAAGGCTCATTGGATGCCTCGCTGATTAAGGACCTGCTGATAACGGTTGGCATTAGCCAGATGCTCAGCGAAGGTCGAGGCGAAGTTATGGTAGCCAGAGAAGTCCTCCTTGGCACACATGTAGAGGAAGTCGTGGTGCTCTGCCGTGAGGACGCTATCGATCGTACCGGTGCGAGGTAGGACGATGGGCGAAGGGGGAAGACCCTTCACTAGGTAGGTATTGTAGGGGGAGACGACACGGAGATGCTCGCCACGGATACGCTTGAGGGAGAAGTCTCCCACGGCATACTTCACTGTGGGGTCGGACTGCAGACGGATGTCCTTCTTGAGTCGGTTGAGGTAGAGACCTGCTATGCGTCGGTACTCTTCGGGCTTAGAGGATTCACTCTCGACGATAGAGGCGAGGGTCGTCACTTCGAGGGGGGAGAGTCCGAGGCGAGATGCTTCTTCGGCACGCTTCCCCTGCCAGAAGCGGAGGTAACCGCTATGGATACTATCGAGTAGGGTCTTCGCTGGAGCATCCCAAGCAAGCGTCATGGGTTGGCGAATAGCCTGAGCGTAGAAGTTCACGCTGGTAGCCCCATAGCTTCTCATGAGATCTGAGTCTTGCAGGAGTGCTTGTATGCTGTCGGCCTTGACCCAAAGGTGCTGGGCAAAGAAGTCGACGAGCTCCTTACTGGTCCGTAGCGCTAGAGGGGTGAGGGTAAGGGGCGTCTGCTCTCCATGCTGGAGGAGATCTATGACTTCGAGCATCGTGTAGTCACGGGGTACGGCATAGCGACCCGAGCGTAGAGGGTGCTGGGGAGCATTGAGCCCCTTCCATGTAGCAAGCTGGTCGAAGATACGGGGGAAGCGTAGCCAGAGCTTCTTCTGAAGCTGAGCATGAAGCTCCTGATAGCTACTGCCTGGGGCGACGAAGACGTAGGTTGTGTCGGTCGACGGACGACCCGCAGGCGTCATATAGAGGTACCCACCCGAGAGCCCCGCACCTACGAGGAGGACGAGGAAGAGGATGAGGAAGACGCGCGTCCACCGACGCCCGTGGTGATGTCCTCGGTGATGTCCGTGTGAAGCGAAGGCGCGCCGTCCATTGAGGCGCTGATAGTGGGAGACAGAGTGCTTGCTCATACGCTGGAGGGGTGGTTGGGTTTAACGAAGGATATCAGCAGGCTCGTCGAGACGGCGAAGCTCTGTACCACGGATGGAGAAGAAGGAAGGGAGCGACTGGACGTTGTAGTCGACCGCTGCCTCGCGACTTAGATCCTGGGTGCTGATCCAGGGAAGCGAGCGGGAGGCATTCTTCCAAAGGTAGGCATCTTGGTCCAGAGATACCTCGAAGATCAAGAGGTCGGGATGGGCACTCTGCAGGCGACGGAGCTCTGCGACGAGGGCGGGCGACCAGGCGGCCGCGTAGCTGGTGAAGGATACGAGCACGGGGCGACCCTTGGCTACTTCGGCACGGAGGGAGCGGAGCTGACCCTGCTGGTCCTTGAGCTGGATCTCGGGGAAGGCTACGGCTTCTACCTGACGGGTAGTAATACTGTCGGGCTGGGAGGCCTGCCGTCTAGCCCGAGCAAGAGCTACGGAGCGAAGGGCAGCCTGCTTCAGCAGAGGTGTGTAGGGAGCATTGGGGTAGAAGGCTTCGTAAGCTGTCCCTACAGCTGCGAAGGCTCGATCATCACCGGGGCTATCGACAGAGAAGTACGTACCGCCCTTGTAGCTCTGGAAAAGAGCGAAGTACGCAGCAGGACTCCTTGGGTCACTATAGATATAGCGATCGGTGAGTGCTTCCTTGAGCTTGGAGGAAAGGGAGTCGATGGAGCTCAGGGCAGAGGCCTGTGAGATCGTCCCCGCCTCTAGGGCAGAGATGATGCCTTCGATCTTCTTGTCGGTGGCGGAGCGTAGGAGGGTGATCTCTCGGATCTGCTCGTTGGCCTTGTCGCCTGACTTGATCTTGTAGGAGGAGAAGAGATCCTTGCCTGAAGCCGAGAGGGACAGCCTCGTCGTGGAGTCTGCCGTGAAGGGGATGAAGCTCTCACCTAGGCGCAGACGGAAGAAGGAGGGGTAGCTGTGACCCTCTCTGCGGAAGGAGAAGTGCCCCGCCTTGTCGAGGGTCACTGAGTCTAGGGCCTGTGGTTCGTCCGTGTCGGTGGACTCGAGGTAGAGTACTTGGCCTGAGGCATCGGTGATCGTCCCTTCAGCGATGAATTCGCCCGACTTACCTCCTGAGCAGGAGGCGAGGAGGAAGGGAAGGAGGAGGACTAGGCGGAGTGTCTTCGTATTCATGATCTGCCGTATGATGGGGATAGGAATAGGGATTCTATGGGGGGAAGGGCTTAGCTCTGAGGTGCCCAATATTCGCCCGTTGCCAGAAGGAGCTCCTCTGCATGAGCGATCTCTGCGAAGAGCTCTTCGCGTGTCGTAGCACGGAGCATAGCGATGCGGACGGGACGGAAGTGATCGATGCCCTTGAAGATGGGGCTGGCTGCTATATGTCGACGACTATGCAGGATACCTCGCCGTTCGTCGAGCTTACGGATATTATTGTCTACCAGCTGGCGAAGGATATCGACGTAGAAGGCCTTAGCTCGTAGGGGCAGCTCTTGCCCCGTATGGAGGTAGTACTTCATCTGCTCGAAGATCCAGGGCTGACCGATGGTAGCACGGCCGACCATCACCCCATCGACGCCGTAGCGATCGAAGGCAAGTCGAGCCTCTTCGCCCGTGGTGATATCCCCGTTGCCGATGATGGGTATGTGCATACGGGGATTGTCCTTGACGGCACCGATGAGCGTCCAGTCAGCCTCTCCCGTATACATCTGTGCTCGGGTGCGTCCGTGGATGGTGAGGGCTTGGATGCCTACATCCTGTAGGGCTTCGGCGAGGGTGACGATGATCTTGCTATCGTTATCCCAGCCAAGGCGAGTCTTCACTGTGACGGGGATCTTGACGGCCTTGACGATCTCCTCGACGATATGGAGCATCTGGTCAGGACAGCGGAGCATACCGCTTCCTGCTCCCTTGCCGGCGACCCGCTTGACGGGACAGCCGAAGTTGAGGTCAAGCACCTCGGGACCTGCTGCCTCAGCGATGCGGGCAGCCTCGACCATGGGCTCTACCTCACGGCCGTAGATCTGGATAGCTACGGGGCGCTCCTCGGGGTCGATCTCTAGCTTGCGTGTCGTACCTGCTACCTGGCGAATGAGGGCATCGGCGCTGAGGAACTCCGTGTACACCATGTCTGCTCCGAAGCGCTTACAGAGGAGGCGGAAGGCTACATCCGTCACGTCCTCCATAGGGGCAAGGAGTAGGGGGCGCTCCCCAAGATCGACTTTACCTATTTTCATTCGTCTGCTGTGCTAAGTATTGAGTGGCTGTGGCTAGAGCCTCCTGAATATTCGGACAAATATACGGCTCTCCTATGAGATCCGCTATCCCTGTAGCTTGGAGGGTGGTATGTACAGAGGGGCGTACACCCGAGAGGACAAGACGGATGCCTTCGCTCTGTGAGGTCTCGATGAGGATACGGAGGTTGCGCACGGCGGTGGAGTCCATGAAGGGCACCTGACGCATACGTAGGATGCGCACCTGAGGGCGGGCCTTCGTCGCTAGGACGATCTCTTCGAAGCGGTTAGCTATACCGAAGAAGAAGGGTCCTTCGATCTCGTAGACCTCGACGCCTTGGGGTAGGTGAAGGGTCTCCGATCCACCCTGATGCTGGGTGTCATCCTCCTCAGAGTGGAGGTGGAGCTTGTCTCGGGAGACGACGATACGGGTCGATTCGATCACTCGGCGCATGAAGAGGAGCATCGCTAGAAGTAGCCCAAGCTCAATAGCAATGGTCAGGTCAAAGAGTACAGTCAGGAGGAAGGTCACGAGAAGCACAGCTGCATCGCTACGAGGCCCACGGAGGGACGCACGTACGGAGCGCCAGCCACTCATATTATAAGAGATGACCACGAGCACTCCCGAGAGGCAAGCCATGGGGATGTAGGCCATCAGAGGCATGAGGAAGAGGAAGATCAGGAGCAGGACGACAGCGTGGGTGATCCCAGCGATGGGGGTGCGCCCGCCGTTGTTGATGTTGGTCATGGTGCGTGCGATAGCGCCGGTGACAGGGATACCTCCGAAGAAGGGGACGATGATGTTCGCCACGCCCTGAGCCATCAGTTCGGTATTGGAGCGATGACGCTCACCGATGACCCCGTCGGCTACGCTTGCCGAGAGGAGGGACTCAATAGCTCCAAGGATGGCGATGGTGAAGGCTGGACCGATGAGGCGCTCTAGGGTCGCCCAGCTCAGCTCGGGAGCGACGAGGTCGGGGATACGAGCCGAGATGGTGTAGCGGTCCCCGATGGTGTTGAGGCCTGTGATGCCAGCATACTCCTTGAGCAGATAGCAGGTGATGGTCATCACGACGATGGCGACAAGCGAGCCCGGTATGACCTTCGTCAGTCGAGGGGTCAGCTGGATGATGAGGATGCTCCCGAGGCCGATCAAGAGCGTCGGCAGGTGCGTCAAGCCCAGAGAGGAGAGGAGGACTCCCCACTTAGGCACAAACTCCTTCGGCAGACCTGTCAGCCCGAGACCGAAGAGATCATTGACCTGAGTGGTGAAGATCGTCACGGCGATCCCCGCCGTGAAGCCTAGGATGATGGGGTAGGGAATGAACTTGATCAGCGACCCCAGCCTCAGTGCTCCCATCAGCAGAAGCAGAATTCCTGCCATGAGCGTGGCGATAAGGAGGCCGCTCTGTCCATACTCCCCGATGATCCCGAGGACGATGATGATGAAGGCGCCCGTAGGCCCTCCGATCTGGACAGAGCTCCCCCCGAGGGCGGAGACGATGAGCCCCCCGAGGACGGCTGTGACGAGCCCTACTTCGGGCGACACTCCACTGGCGATAGCGAAGGCGATAGCCATGGGGAGGGCGACGATACCGACGATGAGTCCTGCCATCAGGTCTCGGGTAAGCGCCTGCTTCGTATAGCCTCGGAGGCTATCGACGATCATGGGGCGAAAGTTCAATTTGTTCATCATTAAGCTTACTTCTAGCCAACTGGTGTTTTGGGCATACAAAGATAAGGAAAAGCCCCCGTGCCTCTGGGAGGCTGGCCCCGAGGACAGGGCTTTCGTATCGAAATCCTCCGGTGCAATTGGCTCCCCCATACGTAGCATCGTCTCTACGTGTAAACCTCGTTGCACATCGAGACCGCTACATATCCTATTACCCGTCCAGCTAGGGTAGAGCCGGAAACAAGACAGGAGAAGGCAAGCGCCTTCTCCTGCTCGTTTGCCCCAGGTAGCTCCTATGCTAAGGCGAGCTTCAGCATGCTTTGCCCAAAGCTATCCACGTATCATACAAAAGAGCTTTCCCTACTTCTTCTTTACCCGTCGTAGCGTACAGATTTCTGCCAGAAGGCCCCTAGGAGGGATATAATCAGGGATATTCGGAATCTCATCAATTGCAATAATGAATCCCCGGCGTAGCACGATCGTATCTTGATCAGGATTCATGTAGAGATACACGACGATTGCCGCTTTATAGGGCTTGTCATCTTCCCCATAAGAGAAGAGGACCATATAGCTATTAGGGTCTATAGACTTTTTCTCCCGATCCCATCGGAAGTCAGTGCCTTGGATGAAAGAAGTTCCAGGGATTAGGCCCATGGTCGGCGTGATAGCTGACTTCCCATCCTTAGTGATTGACGGCTCCAAGCCCAGGGCATCAGACCAATAGTCTCCGAAGCAGTCTATCCTCTTTTGCACCGCGATACGTACGCGCCAGTGATAGTTCCCAACACCAACGCCTTCCCACTCTCCTGCGAACTTATCAAGGTCGTGGTGTTGATCCTCAAAGTAGTAGTCTCGAGGAAAGTTTCGATTCTCCTCTGGTATCTTTTCTTTGTCGCGCAAGGCCACTACCTTCGTCTGTGCAGAGCATACTTCAGTGAGGAGAAATAGGGAGAAGAAGAGTAGGGCTGAGACTGCCCTTACCAAAAACACTCCCTGTCGCTTCTTTGTGTTATTTGCAATCATGAGGCGCAAGTTCAATTTGTTCATCATTAAGCTGCTTGTCACTTCTAGCCAATAGGTGTTTTAGCCATATAAAGATAAGGAAAAGCCCCCGTGCCTCTGGGGGTGCTGGCCTCGTGGGTAGGGCTTTCGCACCGAAATCCTCCCGTGCAGTTGGCTCCCCCATACGTAGCATCGTCTCTACGTGTACTCCTCGTTGTACATTACGCCGTCAGCATATCCTATTACCCGTCCAGCTAGGGTAGAGCCGGAAACAAGACAGGAGAAGGCAAGCGCCTTCTCCTGCTCGTTTGCCCCAGGTAGCTCCTATGCTAAGGCGAGCTTCAGCATGCTTTGCCCAAAGCTATCCACGTATCATACAAAAGAGCTTTCCCTACTTCTTCTTTACCCGTCGTAGCGTACAGATTTCTGCCAGAAGGCCCCTAGGAGGGATATAATCAGGGATATTCGGAATCTCATCAATTGCAATAATGAATCCCCGGCGTAGCACGATCGTGTCTTGATCAGCATTTATATAGAGAAATACATCGACTGCCGCCTTATAGGGCTTGTCAGCTTTCCCATAAGAGAAGAGAACCTTATAGGAGTTAAGGTCTATGGACTTTTTCTCCTTATCCCATCGGAAGTCAGTGCCTTGGATGAAAGAAGTCCCAGGGATTAGCCTCCTGGTCGGCGTGATAGCTGGCTTACGATCCTTAGTGATTGATAGCTCCAAGCCCAAGGCATCAGACCAATAGTCTCCGAAGCAGTCTAACTTCTTTTGTACCGCGATACGTACGCGCCAGTGATAGTCTCCAAAGCCAATGCCTTCCCACTCACCTGCGAACTTATCAAGGTCGTGGTGTTGATCCTCAAAGTAGTAGCCTCGAGGATCGTCTCGATAGTTCTCTGATATCCATTTGTAGTCGCGTAAGGAAGCTACTTGCGTCTGAGCATAGCATACTTCGGTGAGGAGTAATAGAGAGAAGAAGAGTAAGGCTGAGACTGTCCTTACAACAAGCATTCCCTGTCGCTTCTTTGTGTTATTTGCAATCATGTCGGTTATAAAATAGTTCTTGATTACTGGAGCTTTTGTCTGCACTTCCTGGGTCTCTAGGTTTTTCGACGTAGATAGAATATCCCTCTGGCTGATCCTTTGTAAGATCAAAGAACATCAATTCAAAGATCTTCTTAAGCGAAGGATATCGATTGTACAAATAGTCTAAGATATACTGTTCTTCGCGAGCAAGAAGTTCTTTCTGATTTTCATCTATCCTGTCGTTACCTATTTCATTAACTTGCTTCGATAGCCACTTTTCCTGCTTGTCTATTAAATCTTTAACGGTATTGTCGCTCTTAGCAGCATCCTGATTTATGGGACCAAAAAGTCGAATAAACTCTAAGGCGTTCTTAATCTTCTTATTGAACGTCAAGATATACACCCCATGTTTACTGACAATACCTGTATAGTATCTGGATAAATCTATGTCTACAGAATTATCTGGTTTCTTATTCTTATTTATCTCCTTGGAAAGGTGTTTATTTACGTGGACTATAAAATTGCGAATGTCTGCCCAGGAGAAAGATTGATTGGAATACTTTCCTTCCGCGTTGGCGCCCTCCCAATATACGTGTGTATGCATCATTCCAATAAAGTCAAGGTCGTTTTCATAAATCTTGATAACATCCTTTTCACCTTTAATATCCTTAAAGGTGCCATCCGGAAACTGTATGAATCCTCGTTCAATGCCATCTTGAGCGTCTTTACTCCTGACATAATCAAAGAGCTTCTTGATATGACTGTTCATTTGGGGTTCCTGGATCTTCATCCGATATTCACCACATGGGGGTGGCAGAATAGGCCCAATGGGAGTAGTCGGTTCATCAATGATGGGAGGAAGATTAGGGGCGTATCGAATACATGTGTACTTCCCTAGGATTATACCTGAATTCCCTGAATCTGCCCTGCTAAAGCGTCCCCAAAAGCCTACAGGAGGACCCGATAATCGACCTCCAGGGTGGTCAAAATCTTCAAAGCTAAAGACTGGAACACAATTCTCGGGGTGGAATCGAGTACTCGAGCCTCCATCAACAACATTCATTTTATCATCATAGAAATTCCCCACGGTAAAGCTATGAGCGCGAGTACACTCATAAAGCTTCCCATTTATTACTTTACGAAAGCTTCGTGCTCCTGACGGTGGGACATAGTACACGCCACTTTTGGCAACATGCCCTAGCCCCTTCTGCGTAAGGTAGTCAAAGAGCCATAGGTGATCATCGTAGACCTCTGCCCGATTTAGGAACTCAGATGAGATCTGAGCCCCGTGGTCAAGGTAAACTACCCAAATCCAATTGATCTCATCCTCCCCTTGAATATGGATCGGAATATAAACTGTCTCATTAACACCGACCTCACCTACATGTGAGACACCCTGCCATACTAAGCGAGCCTTAACCTTAGAAAGGTGAGCCGCCATGTCTTTGGCTTCTGGCAGTTGCTTTATCGACTCCACTAATGTGCGTAGGGTCTGATCGCTACCTGTGTAGTGAAACGTCTGTGCGACCAATTCATCAGGAGAAAGCTTAGACGCATGTTGAGTTTCAATATCGCCGTCACTTCGGCATTCAGTAAAGAGGATGGAAACAAAAAGGAGCGATGTGTAAATGAGTCGCCAATTAGGAAGGCGATAGCTCATAGTAGTAAATCTGTGCATAGCAAGCATAGAGAGTATTACTTCGTGTGATCTATCTCCATCTAACTAGCCCATGACGCTTCAGAGGACATCGCTCTATGGAGGTTTCAAGTGCGAATATAGTTGATTAGAATAATACAAACAAGAGGGGCGGGGGATAGCGCTTGCTATGATCGTTGTGGCGGTCGTCGATTAGCCTGAGGCAACTGATGGGGCTAGGGAGTTCATAAAATGAAGGAAGAGGATGGATGGAACAAAGCTAAGCGAGGCTTCCCTTCGAGCAATGTTATGCGTCAGCCCTGGCTGGGGTGAAGGGGAGGGCTTCGTAGTGAGAAAAAAGGAGGGTGAAACTACCCGCTCCCAGAGCGACTTCTTGGAGGGTCAAAAAGGACCCTACGGTAGGTCGCCGAAAAAACCTACAGTAGGTTTTGAAGACGACCTACCGTGGGTCGTCTCGACGACCTACAGTAGGTTTTTTTCTGCCCCCTCAGAGAGCCCCCCGCCTCGCCCTAAGAGAATAGGAGGGGTCTGCACCCTCTATCGGCTTGCAAATGTGGCAGAAAATAGCGAAAATTGTAGTCCCAAAAGACCCGTGTGAAGGTGGGGCGGAGACGGACGTCTTCTCCCCACCCTCAGCGTGCATCAATGAGAGCAACATTATGATAGAAGAGAAGTACAAGGCCGTAGTCCTTGGCGCTGGCGAGAGTGGTGTCGGCGCAGCCCTATTATACCAGAGCCGTGGTATATCCGTCTTCGTCTCCGACTACGGGCACATCGCCCCGAAGTACAAGGCTGAGCTCGAGGAGCAAGGCATCCCCTACGAAGAAGGTACACACAGCACCGAGCTGATCCTCCGTGCCGAAGAGATCGTCAAGAGCCCAGGTATCCCCGAGAAGGCACCCATCATGCAGGCTATCCGTGGGGCAGGTATCCCCGTGATCTCTGAGATCGAGCTCGCCGGTCGCTACCTCAAGGGTAAGGTGATCGGTATCACGGGCAGTAATGGTAAGACCACGACGACCATGTGGCTACACCATATCCTCTCTGAGGCCGGAATGAAGCCAGGTCTGGCGGGGAACGTCGGCTTCAGCCTAGCCCGTCAAGTCATCCCTGAGGACCAGCCCGAATACTTCGTCGTCGAGCTAAGTAGCTTCCAGCTGGATGATATGTACCGCTTCCGTGTGCACATCGCTCTGCTGATGAATATCACGCCCGACCACCTTGATCGCTACCATTACAACTTCGAAGAGTACGCTCTGGCCAAGATGCGCATCCTGCAGAATCAGACCGCAGAGGATGCCTTCATCTACTGGGGTGAAGACGAGTTCATCTCCCGCTATGTCATGGCTCATCAGCCCATGCCCATGCAGACGCTCCCCTTCCTGACCTATCCTCAGGTGGGCTCGGCAGCGGACAAGTCGGATGACAATGTGATGCGCCTCCACTTCGACGATCATCAGTTCGAGTTCCCCATCGATCAGCTTGCCCTACAGGGACCGCACAACCTGCAGAATGCTATGGCGGCCTCCATCGCAGCCCTTCGCCTCGGTGTCTCGGCAGACGTCCTTACTCGTGCCCTCAAGGACTTCGTCAATGTCCCCCATCGACTAGAGAAGGTCGGTGTCCTCGACGGCGTACGCTATATCAATGACTCTAAGGCTACCAACGTCAGCTCCACCTACTACGCTCTTCGCACGATGACCACGCCCTACGTGCTCATCCTCGGGGGCGAAGACAAGGGGAATGACTACATGGATATCACCGACCTCATCACAGCTGGCGCTCGAGGTCTGGTCTTCCTCACCACCGATGTACTCAAGCTCTACAAGAGCTTCCACGGCAAGGTCCCTCAGATCGCCTCTGCTCTCTCGATGGAGGAGGCTATAGAGCATGCCCGCCAGATGGCTCAGCCGGGGGATACCGTCCTACTCTCTCCTGCCTGTGCGAGCTTCGACCTCTTCCAGAGCTACATCCACCGAGGTGATTGCTTCCGAGAAGTCGTGCAGTCGCTGATCCAAGACGAGGAGAAGCATGTCTAGCGCCGTGCTCGACGCCCCCAAGAGTCGCTCTTGGTATCAGCGGATCTTCGCAGGGAATGGACTCCTGTGGTTCCTCTACTTTGTCCTGATCCTCGCCTCGCTGATCACCGTCTCGAGTGCGATCAGTTCGGAGTACTACAAGAGTATCTCCCGAGGGGGACTCAACCCCATCCTCAAGCATTCGCTGATGCTGGTCATCGGCGTAGCCTCGGCCATCGTCATGAGCATGCTCTCGGGCAAGGCCTACCGCTACGTCCTACCTCGGGTGAGCACGCTCGTGATGCTGATCCTCTTCATTGCCCAGATCGTCCTCGGGCATAGCGCTAATGGAGCAGAGCGCTGGATCAACCTTGGCTTCATCACCATCCAGCCAGCCGAATTCCTCCGTGTCTACATGGTCATCTGGGGAGCTTTCGTAGCGGGTAAGGATCAGGAAGAAGATCCCCGAAAGGTGAAGAGCTATGCCTTCTATTGGCTACGCATCCTGTTCTTCTCCATCTTCGTGATGCTAGGCAACCTGTCGACCTTCCTGATCTTCATCGCCTTCCTCTACCTCTATTCGTGGGTGCTGAAGGCGCCGAAGCGCTTCATGTACTGGGTGTCGGGGATAGGTGCCGTCATGGCAGCGCTCTTCGCCCTCTATATCCTCTTCGCTCCGGAGAGCCTACTGGTCGGGCGTACACTCACTTGGCACAATCGTATCCATGGCGCCCTCACCGAGCAAACGGATCGCTTCGCTATCACCGATGCCAACCGTCAGGAGCAGATGGGGCGTATGGCTATCGCTAATTCGCAGCTCATAGGGCGAGGTCCTGGGAAGAGTAAGATGCGTGACTCCCTCTCGCTGGCCTATTCCGACTACCTCTATGCCATCATCATCGAGGAGTACGGGATCCTGGGGCTTCTCTTCATCCCCAGCCTCTACTTCTGCTGGATGTTCTTCGCTTATCGGGAGGCCCGTAAGCAGACCAACATCTACCGAAGTAACCTCATCAAGGGCTTCGGTATCCTCTACCCACTACAGGCTCTGGTCAATATGATCGTAGCCTCGGGGGTCATCACCACGGGTCAGACCCTCCCGCTGATCAGCTATGGGGGCTCCTCGATCATCGCTACCAGCATGGCCTTCGGGATCATGATCGGAGCATCGCGCGTCGACAAGCCGAAGCGTGTCGAAGCTCCCGTCGAAGAGGCCGTAGTGGAGGACCTCCCTCTAGAGGACGATGCCGTAGAGCCCAACGAAGACGAACAACTAGATACACTATGATACAGCGAGCCATCATTAGCGGTGGAGGAACGGGCGGTCATATCTTCCCCGCAGTCTCCATCGCCGAAGCTCTCCGCCGTCGCTACCCTGAGATAGATATTCTCTTCATCGGGGCCGAGGGACGCATGGAGATGCAGCGTGTGCCCCAAGCGGGCTTCCCCATCCGAGGTCTCAAGATCCGAGGTCTTGATCGAAAGCGTCTCTGGCGCAATGTGGGAGTCGTACGTGACTTCCTGCGTGCACTCATCTCGGCTCGTGACATCATCCGAGAGTTCAAGCCTCAGATCGTCATCGGTGTCGGAGGCTATGCCAGTGCTCCGACGCTCAAGGCCGCTCAGAGCCTGGGTATCCCCACGCTCATCCAGGAGCAGAACTCCTACGCCGGGGTGACGAATAAGTTCCTTGCACGGCGAGCCGACAAGATTTGTGTCGCTTATCCCGACATGGAGCGCTTCTTCCCCAAGGATAAGATCGTCCTGACGGGCAATCCCATTCGTCCTGCTATTGAGCACCTCAAGGCAGAGCGCCGAGAGGCGCTGGAGCACTTTGATCTCCCCCTGGATACAGAGCGGGTGGTCGTCGTCGTGGGCGGTAGCTTAGGCGCTCGTAGTATCAATGAGAGCATCGGATCTCGCCTCAAGGACTGGGCGGACTCGGGTGTCGCCCTCATCTGGCAGACTGGGGTAGCCTTTGAGGAGAAAGCAAAAGAACTGCTGGCAGGCTATCACTTCCCCGTCTATTCGTCTGCCTTCATCCAGCGCATGGATCTAGCCTATACCATCGCTGACGTCGTGGTCTCTCGTGCCGGAGCCAGTGCTATCTCTGAGCTCTGTCTCCTAGGTAAGCCGACGATCCTCGTACCCTCCCCTAATGTGGCTGAAGACCATCAGACGAAGAATGCCTTGGCTCTCTCGACACGTTCAGCGGCGATCCTCATCCCCGACAAGGAGGCAAGAGAGGAACTGACGCCTCGGGCGATTGCGCTGGTCAAGGACGCTACGCAGTGTGCTTCGCTCTCCGAGGAGATACGTAAGCTTGCCCTTACCTCCGCTGCCGACAAGATCGTCGATGAGGTAGAGGCCCTGCTCTCCTCTAAGAAGGAGTAGCCAGTAGCTACCCACACAAAAAGAGCCTCCCTACTTGCCGTCCTCGATCGAGGCGGACAAGTAGGGAGGCTCTATTATTTATTATGGTAGGCTTCAGCTTGGCTCTAAGGGTAGGGGCTTAGAGGAAGCGCATGTATTGGGCGATCGTCGGAGCGAAGAACCGGTGCTCCAGCTCGTGGACACGGTTCGCTAGCGTCTCCAGCGTGTCCCCTTCGTGCACAGGGCAGGTAGCCTGCAGGAGGTGATGCCCGTGGTCGTAGTCTTCGTCTACGAGGTGGATGGTGATCCCGCTGTGGCTCCTGCCGGCCTCCAGTACAGCTCGGTGGACGTGTGCCCCATACATCCCCTTGCCTCCGAACTCTGGGAGTAGGGCCGGATGGATGTTGATGATGCGCTGCGGATACTCCTCTATATATATAGGAGTGATCAGACAGAGGTAGCCGGCCAGGACGATGAGGTCGATCGCCTTCTCACGCATCAGAGCTAGAGGAGCCGTCCCTTCGCGTAGCTCCTTGTTAGTGAAGTAGTGGCACGGGATGCCTAGGCGCTCCGCCCGCTCGATGACCCCAGCTTCTCGCTTATTGGTAAGGATGAGAGCCACCTCGGCCTCTCTAGTAGAGCGGAAATAGTGCACGATGGCTTCGGCGTTGGATCCGTTGCCGGAAGCGAGTATTGCTATTTGTTTCATAAATAGTTGTATCTTTGTGCACAGATGAAGCCTATCTGTGCAGTATCTGCTCAGCGCCTAGGACTAAGAGGTGAGGCTTCGGATGCATCAGCCCTGAGTGCTCTATAGGTACAAAGGTAACCGAATGCAAGTAAAGTAAGAATATTATAACCAAGTAAGAAACAGAATCATGTCACAGATCAACGACAAGGTAGTAGAAATCATCGTCGAAAAGCTTAACTGCGAAGCTAGCGAAGTAACTCCAGAAGCAAACTTCTCCAGCGACCTCGGTGCTGACTCCCTCGACACCGTAGAGCTCATCATGGAGTTCGAAAAGGCTTTCGATATCCAGATCCCCGACCAGGACGCTCAGGGTATCAAGACTGTCGGTGACGCTATCAGCTACATCGAAAGCAAGAAGGCTTAATCAGCCCTTTCTCCAGATATAAGGAATTCGCAGATGGAACTCAAAAGAGTCGTCATCACGGGAATAGGCGCTATCTCACCTCTCGGAGCTACGGCTCGCGAGACGTGGGAGGCTGTCGTAGCAGGTAAGAGTGGGGCAGGGCCCATCACACTCTTCGATGCCTCGAAGTTCAAGACTACGTTTGCTTGTGAGGTCAAGAATTTTGACGTCGCTAAGTATATCGATAAGAAAGAGGCTCGCCGCTTAGATCGCTATGCTCAATTTGCTATGGTGGCAGCTGAAGAGAGTATCGCCGATTCCAAGCTTGACGTAGAGAAGACAGATAGAAACCGTGTCGGGGTCATCATCGCCTCCGGTATCGGTGGGCTAGGTACCTTCGAAGAGGAGGTGCGTGGCTACAACGCAGAGTCTGGTCCTCGCTTCAACCCCTTCTTCATCCCTAAGATGATCTCTGATATCTCAGCAGGTCATGTATCGATGAAGTATGGCTTCCATGGCCCTAACTATTCGACGGCTTCGGCCTGTGCTTCGTCCACGAACGCACTGATCGATGCTTGTCACCTCATCCGCCTGGGTAAGGCAGATGTGATCATCGCTGGTGGGGCTGAAGCCTCTATCTGTGCTGCTGGTGTCGGTGGGTTCAACGCAATGAATGCACTCTCCACACGCAACGATGATCCTCAGGGGGCTTCTCGTCCCTTCAGCGCTTCACGTGACGGCTTCGTCATGGGCGAAGGTGCTGCTTGCCTCGTGGTCGAGGAGCTCGAGCACGCTCTGGCTCGTGGTGCACACATCTATGCAGAGCTCGTCGGTACGGGCCTCTCCGCAGATGCTTACCACCTGACAGCTACCCACCCCGAAGGGCTGGGAGCTAAGCTCGTCATGCAGAATGCTCTTGAGGATGCTGGACTCACTCCCGAAGACATTGACTACATCAATGTACACGGGACGTCTACGCCTGTCGGGGATATCTCCGAGTCTAAGGCGATCAAGGAAGTCTTCGGTGATGCAGCGTATAAGCTGAATATCAGCTCTACCAAGTCCATGACGGGTCACCTCCTCGGGGCTGCTGGCGCTATCGAAGCAGTCTTCGCTCTGAAGTCAGTAGAAGAGGATATCATACCTCCTACGATCAACCATGCTGCAGATGACGAAGATCCCGAGATCGACTATGCGCTGAACTTCACCTTCAACAAGGCTCAGCACCGTACCGTCCGCGCTGCTCTCTCGAATACGTTTGGTTTCGGTGGGCACAACGCGAGCGTGATCTTCAAGAAGTACGTCAAGTAACTCGCTCCACAAAAGCGTATCGTCAAAGATCTGGACTTAGCTCTATGATTATACGTATTGTGCGAGATGGACTCATGAGGCTCTTTGGGCGACGCCCCAAGGAGCCTCTCTTCCTACTCGTCGAGCTCCTTGGCTTCGAGCCTAGAGATCCCGAGCTCTACGATCTGGCATTCCGGCATAGCTCCATGAGTAAGCTCGACGCAGAGGGCTTCAAGGTCAATAATGAGCGCCTAGAGTTCCTCGGCGACTCGGTCCTTGCCACTGCGATGAGCCACTACCTCTATCGTCAGCACCCCCATTGGGATGAGGGCGAGATGAGCAAGCGCCGTGGCGCGATTGTCAAGCGGGCTGTGAACAACGCCGTGGCTCAACAGATGGGGCTTGATCGGCTCCTCCAGATCCGACGAGAGGCTCGTCAGGGTAGTGCCGATATCTATGGGAATGCCCTTGAGGCGCTCATCGGGGCTATCTTCCTCGATCATGGCTATGCACGAGCTGAGTCCTTTGTCTTAACGAAGGTCCTCCCCCTCTTCCTCAAGCTGGAGGGAAGCCTTCGAGAGCAAACGACGAACTACAAGTCGCTCCTCCTCGAGTGGACACAGAAGCATCACCTCGTCCTAGACTTCAGGATGCTTCAGGAGCCCAAGCGTGCTGGTGCCCTCTTCGTGTGTGCCGTCTACGTAGATGACCGCAAGGTGGGGGTGGGAAGTGGTCCCAATAAGAAGGTTGCACACCAAGATGCCGCCCATCGAGCTCTGCTAGCCTTGTGCCAAGCGGATGATTCGGTTGCGATAGAGCTGGGACTCGACTCCTAGGTACGGGGTCGACTTCGCCACAATGTGTAGATGCTCATTTAGACTAGGGCGAGGTCGGGCATGTGGATCAGACGGGATATGTGCCTGATGTCCTCCCTTTAGGGAGTAGATGTGGGGCGATTCTTGTAAATGAGGGGCAGGGAAAGGGCTCTGGCGAGTTGTGAGTATTTGTAATTACATTAAAAAGCTATATCTTTGCCCCGTATGTAAGTGTCCCTTTGTGGCGCTTACTTGGGCTCCACAGATATGTGGCGTAGCCTTGAAGCTTTGGTTGATGGGCTACCTCTTCCCCGAATCCTCCCACCTCCATCACGATGGCTTTGGGTGGTAAAAGGAGGGTCGGACTTCAGTTTTGCGAGAGGGGATTCCCTTCGTAGAGCTTGGTGTTTAATCCGATTACAGAACAGAAAACGTAATATATTATTTGAACATGATGTTAAAAAAGAGTTTAGTTGCAGCGGTTGCTTGCCTTGCTATGGCTCCAGCACTGCGCGCACAGCAGATGACTGACTCCGTCTATACGGTGGAAGTCAGAGACGCAGACAAGTACAGAGTCGAAACGAATAGATTTGGTGCTAACTGGTTCATCGGTATCGGTGCTGGTGCTCAGATGTATTTCGGTGACCACGACAAGCAGATGCGTTTCGTTGACCGCCTCACCCCTAACTTCGAACTTTACTTTGGTAAGTGGTTCACGCCTGGTCTCGGGATTCGTCTCGGCGCTAACGGCTATAAGATCAAGGGTGTATCAGGTTGGACTGGTCACAATCTTACCCATCCTAACGTAAACTACAAGAACTACGCTGGCTACATCGTGGACTGGAATCCTGCTACTCAGACGGGTAAGGTCTATCAGCACACTCCTGCTAATGTTGGCTATCCTCTCTACGAAACGGAACAGCAGTATATCCACGCTCACGCTGATGTCCTCTTCAATCTCTCTCAGCTCGTCTGCGGGTACAATGAAGATCGTGTCTACTCGCTGATCCCTTATGCAGGGCTTGGCTTCGCAGCTAGCCTTGAGAAGGCTTCTGTCTCTGGTGAGCACTCTCACGAGCTCTCTGCTAGCGTCGGTATCCTGAATCGTTTCCGTGTTAGTCGTGCCCTCGATATCAACCTTGATATCCGTGGTGCCTTCTTCAACGACCACTTCGATCAGGAAGATGCTTCGTTCACTCCTCAGGGTAAGGTCGCTCTAACCTCTGGTAGCTGGGGTGAAGGTCTTCTGACTGCTACGCTTGGTGTTAGCTACAATATCCCTCGTCGTGGTTGGGACCGTAGCACTAACACTACGATCCGTGTCAATGAGAATGTCCTCAACGATCTTCGTAACCGCCTTGGTGACCTCGAAAATCAGAACAACGACCTCCGTCGTCAGCTAGAGGCTGCTCTCAACCGTGAAGTTACTCCAGAGAATGTCGTTTCGGCTATTCCTCTCCTCGTAACCTTCCCAATCAACCGCTGGACGCTCAGCAACAAGGATCGTGTCAACCTCGGCTTCCTTGCTGATGCACTCAAGGCTAACCCCAAGCTCGTCTACTCGGTCACTGGGTTTGCAGACAAGGGTACGGGTAGCAAGAAGCGTAACATCTTCCTCGCTCGCAAGCGTGCTGAAGCTGTCTACGATTGCCTCGTGAAGGAATTCGGTGTATCCGAGTCTCAGCTCAAGAAGGATTCTCAGGGTGGCGTAGCTAACATGTACTACAACGACCCACGTTGCAGCCGTTCTGTTCTGAGCAAGGTGGCTGAATAAGAGTATCTCGCTATTCCTAGCCTCCCATTTGCTACGTCTATCGTAGCCAGGGAGGCACACAGAAGAATGATCTCCCTCTGGAAGCCTATCTAGCGTTTCTTGGGGGAGGTCATTCCTCTTTAATATGAATATCTCATCTTGCTCTTCGGGTAGAAAATACTTCCCGATATATCACGATAAGGTATAGATGAGGGCTAACTCTTGCGTCTTATCCCTGTGGGTGATCTCTGCAATCGATCTCCAGAAAGATCGCTGGTAGTATGCCGCTCCCAGAGGATAGAGCTCTTGTGAATAGCTACTCTTTCTCTAGTGCGAACTCACCCATCCAGCTGCTTTAGACTCGCTTCTTATGACTCCCCTCGTCTCGATTATTATCCCTGTCTACAAGGCCGAGCAGACTTTGCCGGCTTGCCTTGCTCAGCTGAAAGCTCAGACCTATCGTCATCTGCAGATCATCTTCGTTGATGACTGTAGCCCTGATGGTGGGCTTGTCTATTTAAAGGGACAGAAGGCGCAGCTGGAAGAGCTGGGGATAGAGGTAGATATTCTCCACCATGAAGTCAATCAAGGGGTAGCTTCGGCAAGAAATACAGGACTCTCCGCCGTACGTGGTGAGTACGTCTATTCCGTGGATGCAGATGATGAGCTTGATCCTCGGGCTATCCAGCTTTTTGTTGATCGGGCTCAGCAGACAGGAGCTGATATCATCGGATGTGAATATCACCTTTCTCAAGGATCTAGCCTACGACATATTAGTCAACCTGAAGTGAAGACTGGGATAGAGGCCTTGCATCAGATCTTTGCTGGGAAGATGAAGTGGAACCTCTGGCTCTTCATGATTCGTCGATCGCTGATGGATGCACTCGGTGCTTCCCCTTTCTCTCCTGGCGTGAATATGGGTGAAGATCTCATGGTCATGGGGAAGCTCCTCTATCGAGCATCTTCGGTCTCGATTATCCATGAGCCTCTCTACACCTACGTTCGTTCTGATCAGCAGATCACGAATGTCTATCGCCCTGAGCATTGGCAACAGGTGGAGACGAATGTTCGGGAGCTAGAGTCTTACCTCACGACACATGAAGCCACACAAGAGTTAGAGCTCCTTAACTATCTGAAGCTCAACCTGAAGCTCCCTCTTCTTATCTCAACGCGACGTGAAGATTTTCGACGCTGGGGTGCGATGTACTCTGAGAGCAATGAGTATATCATGAAGAATAAAGAACTTCCTTTCCGTACCAAACTCCTACAGTATATGGCGGCCAAGAAGCAGTTCTGGTTTGTCGTACTCTACAATAAGGTCATCATGCGATGGCTGTATAAAATCTTATACCGGTAGCCCTTAGCTTCTACTATATATGAGGAAGATCCTCCTGATGATTCTTATAGGGGTACTGATCACATGCTCGTACTATTCCTTTGAATTAGCGGCTTTACCTAGTGGCCCCAACACAAAGATGATTGTGGCTGTCATGGGCCTAGTATGGTTTGCCTACGACAATCTCTTACGTCGTAGTCGTCGTGGTGTACAGTTACCTCAGGTGATGGTGGTCGGCTTGCTCTTTGCAGGCCTTTATTCCATTATTAATATTCTTGCCATTGAAGTCAATGGTACCGATGACTACACCTATGCCAATTACATCACGACTTTCCTGGTTTGGGTTTTTAGCGTCTATCCAGCTATCGCCTTAATGCGGATTACGCATGGTTCTGTTACACTCCCTATACTTACTCATTATCTTGTAGCAATAACTCTCTTCCAGTGCGCCACTGGGCTTATCATGGATAATAGTCCTGCTTTTGATGAGTTCAATAGTAAGATTGTTCTTTGGGAGCGGGATTTCTTTGATAGAATTGAGCGTATTCGATGTTTTAGTACCTCGCTTGACTTGGCAGGGGTACGCTTTGCTCTTGTCCTAATCCTTATTATGGCGCTACTGACGACAGATGATTCAGTCCGAACTAATAAGGGAGCGGCACTGTATCTACTGTTCTCCTTCTTTGTAATTACGGGAATTGGGAATATGGTAGCTCGCACGACCTTCACAGGGACGGCAGTAGGGTTACTTCTAGTGTGTTTACAGGGGATAACCAATTTTGGAAGACGAGCACAAGGAGGGGGCTATCTTATCTGGTGGTTTATCATATTTTCCATTTTGATGACCGCTATTGGCGTATATCTGTATAATACAGATGAATATTATCATGACTTATTACGTTTTGCTTTCGAGGGCTTCTTTAATCTTGTAGAGAAAGGTGAGTTTACTACAGGATCTACAGAGGTCTTGGAGACCATGTGGAAATGGCCTTCGGATACCAAGTCTTGGATTATCGGGACTGGCATATATGGTACTTGGGCCTACGGGACAGACATTGGTTATTGCCGTTTGATTCTCTACTCTGGGCTTACAGGCTTCGTAGTCTTTGCACTGAGCTTTGTCTACTATGCTTACTACTTCGCACGGAAGTATCCTCGTTATGTTTGGCTCTTTGTTGCCTACCTAGCGATGACCTTCATCGTTTGGGTGAAGGTCTCTACGGACATCATGATGATCTATGCTTTCTTCTTCTGGTTTACCGCTGAGGAGAGTGACCGTATCAATGGTATCATCCCTGAAGAATCAACTGTCTCATGAGAATCGTCTACTGTATCCCCGCTACCTCCAACTCTGGGGGAATGGAGCGTGTCCTGACACGTAAGGTAAACTACCTAGCTGGCCTTGGTCATGAGCTCATCATCATCACGACGGACCAGCGTGGTGCTAAGCCCTTCTTCCCGCTTGACGAGTCAGTCAAGCAGTATGACCTTGGGATCAACTATGATGAGAACAATGGTCAGGGTATCCTCGCCAAAGCCTTAGCCTACCCCCGTAAGAAGCGCTTGCATAAGCAGCGTCTACAGGCATTGCTCTTGGAGCTTCGTGCCGATATCGTGATCTCTATGTTTGGGGATGACTCCTCGTTCCTCCCCAAGATCAAGGACGGTAGCAAAAAGATCCTAGAGTACCACTTCTCCAAGCTAAAGCGCTTGCAGTATGGTCGTACAGGACTCTGGCGACTCGTAGATGTCCTGCGCACCAAGATGGATGAATGGACTGTGAAGCCCTTCGATCGCTTCGTCGTGTTGACAGCTGAAGACCAGGGCTACTGGGGTGCCCTACCCAATATCCGAGTCATCCCTAATCCCCTTCCCTTTACTTCTGAGAAGACTTCTTCCTGCAAGGCAACTAAGGTCGTCGCTGTAGGGCGCTATGACTTCCAGAAGAACTTCTCCAAGCTCCTTCAGCTGTGGGCTCGTATTGTGCCACAGTTCCCCGAGTGGACGCTGGAGATCTATGGTAATGGTGCTCTGCGAGGCGAACTAGAGCAGGAGGTGAAGGAGCTGGGTATATCCAGCTCAGTGATCCTTGCTCAGCCGACCCATCAGATGAAGGAGGTCTACCTCAGTGCCTCGATCTATGCGATGACCTCTCGCTACGAAGGCCTTCCTATGGTCTTGATCGAAGCGCAACAAATGGGGCTTCCTATCGTCTCCTTCGCCTGTCCTTGCGGGCCACGTGACGTGATCCATGATGGAGAAGACGGCTTCCTCATCCCTATGGGCGAGGATGATATCTTCCTCAAGGCCTTGACGACTCTGATGGCTTCAGAAGAGAAGCGTATCTGCATGGGGCAGCGTGCCCAAGAAGCTTCCGCCCGCTATGAAGTCGATGCTGTGATGAATAAGTGGCTCACACTCTTCTCCGAGCTTGTCCCTACTAAGCCTACCGCCGGACTATGAAGCAGATCGTTATCTCGGCAGTCAATCTCCGCAAGGGGGGGACACTCACGATCCTTCGCCAGTGCCTAGCCTTCCTCTCCGAATGGGCTCCTAGTAAGGGCTATGAGGTGATCGCCCTAGTGCACCAGCGTGAGCTCGCTGACTACCCGAATATTCGCTATATCGAGATCCCCTGGGCTATCGAAGGCTGGGGGAAGCGCCTCTGGTGTGAGTACGTCACGATGGGGCGTATCGCTCGAGAGCTGGGGACGATTGACCTTTGGCTCTCCCTTCATGATACGACGCCACGGGTGAAAGCCCGACGTCAGGCGGTCTACTGCCAGACTTCGTTCCCCTTCCTTCGATGGCGATGGAGCGACTTCCGCTTCGACAAAAAGATCCCGCTGTTTGCCATGTTCACTCGCTTTGCGTATCGGATTGGTATTCACAAAAATCGCTATCTTGTCGTCCAGCAGCAGTGGCTTAGAGAAGGCTTCAGCCAGATGTTTGGGCTTCCCGAAGATCGGTTCATCGTAGCACCTCCGCAGCGAGAGACCCTTCCACCCCAAGCGCCAGAAGAGGGAAGTGCAGGACGTCCCTTTACCTTCCTTTACGCAGCTACAGCGGATGTCCATAAGAACTTTGAGCTCCTCTGCGAAGCTGCTCAGCGTCTAGAGAGCAAGATCGGTAAGGATGCCTTCCGTGTAATCCTGACGATCGATGGCTCTGAGAATAAGTATGCCTCTTGGCTTCGTAAGACTTGGGGGCATGTCTCGAGCCTAGACTTCTCGGGTTTCATGACTAAGGAGCGCCTTCAGGCCACCTATGCGAGCACGGACTGCCTCGTCTTCCCTTCTCGCATCGAGACTTGGGGCTTGCCGATCTCGGAGTTCCTACCCTATGACCGGCCGATGCTCCTCTCTGATCTCCCCTTTGCTCACGAGACAGCAGCGGGTGCTCGTGAAGTAGGGTTCTTTGATTCCACCTCTGCCGATTCGCTTGCCCAGGCGATGGAGCGTGTCCTCTCGGGGGATCATAAGGGGCTGGCACCTGTCCATCCTCGCCCCCTACAGCAGCCCAAGGCAAGCTCTTGGGTCGAGCTCTTCGAGCTCCTTCTCTCCGAGGATTGAAGCAGCTTCTCTAGCTGACGAGATCCCTCGTCTTAGTCCCCCATGCATGGGGTGGAGAGCAGACCCATTCATGGGTCGCTCCAGGACCCCATGAATGGGTCCCCCGTGGTACCCATGTATGGGTTCTTTTTCTGATGATGACAAAGGCTTCACGCCCTCATCCTTCCCGAAGCTCTTGAACCAAGGTGGAGAAGTATGGAGCGGATCACTTGAGCGAGTATCTTACACGTTCTTCGAGGTGTAGTGATTAGCAAGGCTTTCTTCCGGCCCCACACCTGCATGCTCGTATATATGGCACAACATGATGAAGGTATTACAACTTGGTAAGTTCTATCCCATCAAGGGTGGGGTAGAGAAGGTCATGGAGATTTTCACCGAGGGCTTAGCCGAACGAGGCTTCCCCTCCGATATGCTCTGTGTCTCTCGGAATGGCAATACAGAGAATGTCATCCTCTCCGAGCATGCGCGTGTCCTGCGTACCCAGAAGTTGGCTGAGATCGCTGCTACGATGATCTCTCCTCAGCTCATCTGGCGTCTGCGCTGTATCCGCCGTAAGTATGACATCATCCACGTGCACCATCCTGACCCGATGGCAGCCTTGGCTCTGTTCTTCTCAGGCTATAAGGGGAAGGTGGTCCTACATTGGCATAGCGATATCCTCAAGCAGAAGTTCCTCCTCCGTTTCTTCAAGCCTCTTCAGAGCTGGTTGATACGGCGTGCGGATCTAATCCTTGGGACTACACCTGTCTATGTAGAGGAGTCACCTTTTCTCAAGGATGTGCAGCACAAGACTTCCTTCCTGCCCATTGGTGTAGATCCTTATCCCTGGCTCTCTGATGAGATCAAGGATATCCGTGCTCAGTATCCTGGGAAGAAGATCATCTTCAGCATGGGGCGCCTCGTCTCTTACAAGGGCTATGAGTATCTCATCTCCGCAATGACTCATCTGCCCGAAGAATATGTCCTCTTGATCGGTAGTGATGGACCGCTCAAGGAGCAACTGCAGCAACAGATCGAAGAGCTTGGACTGAAGGATCGAGTGACCCTACTTGGTGGGCTCAAGGAGGAGAAGAAGCAGGCTTACTTCGGGGCTTGTGATGTCTTCTGTCTCAGCTCGGTCATGAAGACTGAAGCCTATGCGATCGTGCTCGTCGAAGCGATGTCGCTTGGACGTCCTGTGGTCGCTACTAAGATCCCAGAGTCTGGGGTCTCTTGGGTCAATGCCCATGAGGTGTCGGGACTCAATGTGCCGGTGCGTGATCCCGAAGCTTTAGCCGAGGCTATTCATAAGATCTGTGGAGATCCTGATCTGTGGAAGCGCTATAGCCAGGGGGCTCGACAGCGCTATGATGACACCTTCACTAAGGACGAGATGATCAACAACTTGATCGAGGCTTATACCCAATTACTCAATAACAATTAAAGTTCTATGAATGCATTCGAACGCGTAATTAAGAGAGCATGTGACTTCATCTTTGCTCTTATCGCCCTCCTTATCTTCTGGCCTGTGATGGTGATCATCGCTATCCTGATCAAGAGAGAAGATCCATCGGGAGATGTCATCTTCCGTCAAGTCCGCATAGGCTACAAGGGGAAGCCCTTCACCCTCTATAAGTTCCGCTCCATGCGAATGGATGCAGAGAAGGACAATCGTCCTCAGCTCTATAGTGATGGTGATAGTCGTCTGACGCGTGTCGGAGCATTCATCCGTGCTCACCACCTGGATGAGTTCCCACAGCTGTGGAATGTGCTTAAGGGAGAGATGTCGTTCGTGGGACCTCGCCCTGAGCGCCAGTTCTTCATCGATCAGATCATGGAGCGTAACCCCGACTATGTACGCCTCTATGCCGTACGTCCAGGACTCTTCTCCTACGCCACCCTGTACAATGGCTATACAGACACGATCGAGAAGATGCTTGAGCGGCTCCGTATGGACCTGGAGTATCTTGACAACTACTCGCTCTTTACCGACGTCAAGATTATCACCCTTACGGCTATTTCCATTATATTTGGTAAGAAATTCTAAGCATAAATACTTTTCACGATAATGACCAAGAGATTACTTCGGATATGGGGGGGGGCTATGATGACCCTCGCACTCCTAACCCTCGCATCGTGTGACTCGGCTAAGCGTACGAACTACCTCCAGGATATCGAGGTAGCTAAGGCTTACGGCGTCAAGCATGATGTAGGGATCGTCGTCCAGAAGGGCGATAAGCTTCGTATCATAGTGTCTAGCCTCGCTTCTCCCGAGCTGTCTCTACCCTTCAACTCTAGGCTCGCAGCTCCTCAGAGCACCGCCACGAGTGTACGTGCCGAAGCGCTCCTGAAGAATGGCCCCACGGTGGCTCCCGTCGATACCCTCAACTCTTACCTCGTTGATGCCGATGGCCAGATCCAGTTCCCTATCCTCGGTAATGTCTCCGTCGTGGGACTGAGCCTAGAGCAGGTAAGCGAGCACATTAGAAATCTCCTCGTCGGAGGCAACTACCTCAAGGACGCCCATGTCGTGACGAGCTTCGATAACCTGCGAGTTTACCTCCTTGGTGCCTTCGAAGTCAATCGTACGCTCTCTGGAAGTCAAGCTCAGCTCTTAGACCGAGGATCCTTCCATCTCGACAATGCACAGACGAATATCTTAGAATTACTGTCTCGAGCTGGAGGCTTATCTGATCAGGCTGACTACTCTAGGCTGAGTGTCATCCGACGTGTCGGTCGTGAGTACGTCTACTACCGCTTAGATATGCGCTCGAAGAGTATCTTTGATTCTCCAGCCTTCTACCTCCAGCAGAATGATATTATCTATGCTGAGTACAAGTATCGTACTCGAGATACTGATCAGAAGGTCAGCATGGCTCTTGGCTATGTTTCGACAGCCGCTTCTGCTATCCTCTCTGCCCTAGCTATTATTTCGGTCCTCAAGCGATAGATGCCTCATTATGCCTGAACAGCAAATAACTAATCGACCGAGTGACAAGGGTGCAGACCTAAACCTCGTCGATATCTTCATGTACCTCTATCGGTACAAGTTCCTCTACATCCTCTGTGTGGGGATCGTCGTTGCCCTAGCCCTCTACCGCAATGCACGTCAGCCATTCGTCTACGAAGGGGAAGTTAAGATCTTCATCCGTGATGCCTCGCAGCGTACGATGGTAGATGACAATATGCTCCGCTACATGCGTAGCTCGCGCCTCAATGTCTCCAACGAGCGTATTCAGCTTTCTTCTCGTCGGGTCATGCAGCGTACGGTCAGACTCTCGGGAGCCAATGTCTTCTACAATGTCAAGAGTGGATTACGCACACTGGAGCTCTATGATGAAGCTCCGTTTAAGGTGACTTTCTTGGATACGCTGGATGTCGCTAATACTTTCCGTGTGTCTTATCAAGATGCTAGCCATGTCTCGATTAAGCTCGGTAAGGACGGACGGACACAGGTGATCCCTGTAGGAGAGCCTATCCGCATCGGAGAGACTCGCTTCATCGTAGAAGCAAGGAAGAGCTTTAATGCTCCTTGGGCTTATTCGGAGATCCAGGTGAGTCGTATCCCCTTTGTTGATGCAGTGCGCTTCTACCAGCACTCAGTCGTTATAACCCAGCCTGAGGCGCAGACATCTACGCTCACTCTGACCCTCCGAGATAAGACGCTGAAGAGAGCACTTGATATCCTCTCTGCTCAGGTGATGGCCTACAATCAGGAGGAGGTAGAGATGCGTAATCAGATCTCTAAGAATACGGCAGAGTTCGTCAACGAACGTCTGGAAGATCTAAGTCGAGAGCTAGGGCTTGTCGAGCAGGATATGGTACGCTTCTCGGCTCGCACTAAGACCATTGACTTTACCTCCAAGGTTGGTAGCTATAGCGCTCGTTCCCTTGAGGAGGAAGATGCTTCCATCAAGATCGAGAAGCAGCTCAAGCTTGTCTCCTACATGCTCTCGCAGCTGAATAGCCCGAGCAAGCGCAACGAGCTCATGCCTCTGAATATCGCTATGCCCGACCCCGAGCTAGATGGCTACATCATGCAGTACAACCAGCTGAAGTTCCAGCGGGACAAGCTTGTCGAAAGCTCTGGTGGCAGTACGCAGAATCCCGTCATCGCTGAGTATGATGCTACGCTGGATCAACTTCGCAAGGGAGCAATTGAGATCCTGAACCAGCAGGCAAGCGCCCTAAGAGCTCGCCTCAAGAGTGTCGAGCGAGATCAGTCTGCCCTCTTCTCTAAGCTCCCAGGAGTGACCGAGGAAGGCCGTACCAAGGCTGACATTGATCGTCGCCTGGCTATCCAGGAAGGTCTCTACACCGAGCTCCTGAGCAAGCGTGAAGAGTATGCTCTGCGTCAGTCTATGACCCAGGATAGTGCCTATATCCTGGATATGAATGATGCGCCTAACACGCCCCCTGTCAGCCCCAATACACTCCGAACGATCGTCCTCGCCTTCTTGCTAGGGCTAGCCCTTCCTACGATCTTCTTGATCGTACGTCTCCTGACGGATAATAAGGTGCGTACCCGCAAGGACATCCTGGATCGCCTCACCATTCCTTTCCTCGGGGATATCCCGAAGGAAGAGCGTGCAAAGTCTGGTCATACTCGTGGTGTACGTGAGCAGGGCGCTGATGAGACGTCAGAAGCCTTCCGCGTCCTACGTGAGAATATGCGCTTCATGATCGGATCAGCAGCAGGGAAGACGAAGAAGATCATCTTCACCTCCTTTGGAGAATCAGCAGGTAAGTCCTACGTCTCCTACAACCTGGCTAAGACGCTTACTTTCTCTGGTCACCGCGTGGTACTTGTCGACTTAGACCTGCGTAAGGGGACACTCTCCCATCGAGCTGGTATCATCGGTAAGGGGGTCACCGAGTATCTCTCCGATCCGACGATACAGGTTGATCAGATCATTCGCAAGGATCCCAATGCTCCTAAGCTCTCTGTCATCGCTTCTGGAGCAGTACCTCCCAATCCTGCGGAGCTCCTCCTGGGCGAGCGTCTCGACGAGCTGGCAGATAAGCTCAGCGAACAGTTTGACTTCGTAGTCTTTGACAACGTGCCCTTCGGTAGTGTCGCTGATGCTGCTATCGCCAATCGTGTAGCAGACCTCACGATCTTCATCCTTCGTGCTGCTAAGCTCGACCGCCGTGCGCTCCCTGAGCTTCAGCGCTTGTACGACGATCATATTCTGACGAATATGGCCATCGTCCTCAACGGTGCTACCGAGAGCGGACACGGCTATGGCTATGGTTATGGCTACGGCTATGGCTATGGTTATGGCTATGGTTACGGGAACAAGAAGAAGAAAAAGACCTTGCTCCAGCGCCTAGGCATCCGCCGTTAAGTTTACTGAAGAGATACACTCCTCTATCGACTGGAGGGGTGTATCTCTTTCTCCTTTATAGCCTTACGAAGGCCTGAGGCTTCGTCCATCTCGTGGGCAGAGGTGTCGTCTTCCCAACGTAGACGCCCAGTCTGCCTCAGAGATAGTAGTGTAGTCCCTTCAGGATCGAAGCTTCGTCTGTCTTGGCGATGAAGGTGCCGTCTACTAAAGGTCGACGTATCTTCCTGCTTGGGGCTATAAGTTCATTCTGATCAGGATCAAAGCATCCTTCATTACAGTTAGAAGCGCCATGGCTAACCCGCTTTACTCTTCCCCTGCTCTCAGCTACGACGTCGCTCTCTTTCCCTGCATAGTGCTTGGGGGAGGGGTGAACTCGTCTTGCTACGAGATAAGAAGGCGTGAGGCGTCTAGCCCGCTATAAATGCTATGAGTTCCACCCGACCACTGCTCTCGGTACTCGTCCCCGTCTACAACGTCGCTCCCTATCTCGAGCAATGTCTAGACTCGATACTGAGCCAGCCCTATTCCTGTCTAGAGGTGCTCGTCATCGACGACGGCTCTACAGATGGGAGCGGAGCCCTATGCGATCGCTATGCGGAGCGGGACCAGCGCATCCGAGTCGTCCATCAGGCTAATGCTGGGCTCTCAGCAGCACGCAATGCAGCGATGGACCTGATGCAAGGGGAGTTCTTTACCTGTGTCGATTCGGACGACTGGCTGACGGAAGATGCCTTCTCTACCCCTATGTCCTATCTCGGGGCGAACCCCCTCGTTGACGTCCTTGAGCTAGGCTATGTCGAGGTGAACTGTCGGACGGGTGAGGAGCGTCCCGTCCTTGATCAAGGGGCTGAATTTACCTCGGAGGAAGCCCTCCGACACCTCGCTGACCTCTCCGGAGTCACAGGCATGGCTTGGGGGAAGATCTACCGCACCGAGACGATGGGCAGACTTCGCTTCCCTGTAGGGAGGCCTTACGAGGATACGCCCTTTGTCTTCGAAGCTCTAGCTCGGGCACACCGCTATCGCTACCTCTCTTGGCTCGGCTATCACTATCGGATAGCACGCTCGGGGAGCATCACGGAGAGCTATGACGGGCGCATCGTTTACCTCTTTGAGAACCTCCTAGATCTACGGCCTACGATCGAGGCGCTACAGGCGGACTACCTCCCCCTGCTCCATGAGACCCTCTATCGTCGGCTACTCATCTTCTCGCTCTGGGCCATGCGTCATGCGCAGACGGCTCCAGGGCTACTACCCCTCCTTCTCCCCTACACGAAGCGCTTGCGTAGCCTTAGTTACCCTAAGGGCTCTCAAGCTGACTGCCTTCGTCGTAGGCTTTTCCTCTCCTTCCCTCGCCTCTTTCTCTCCATCAAGCGATGCACTGGGCATCGCCCCTAAAGAGACTCATATACTGTATGGACCAGCAACTGACTTATTGTATTGCTCAGGAGTATATCCGATTGATTACCCCTTCGGCAGAGGCTACACGAGCTATACTGCCGAACTATGAGCCTTTCCATGTAGACGCCCTCCCCGAAGGAGCGTCGCTACTCTTCACCTTTACGGGGGGAGTCGACCTCTCCGCCCTGCCTCGCAAGGCCCTCTTAGAGGATAAGCTCTTCGACGGGGTACGAGCCTCTATCTACCATACCTCTGAGTCTCGCCTCCTGCTGGAGCTATCGACTCAGGAGCGCACGCACACGATGGTTATCGATCGAGATTGGCAGGAAGTCCAGTCCGACGTCCTGATGGATGATCCTTCGGACTTCTTCTTCATCAACCGCCTGGTCATGATCGTCTACGGAGTGGCGATAGCCCCGCATCATATGCTGAAGATCCACGCTTCTGTGACGGAGCTAGAAGGCAATGCCCTCCTCTTCCTCGGTACCAGCGGTACGGGCAAGAGCACGCACAGCCGACTCTGGCGCAAGTTCGTCCCCGGGGCAACACTCCTCAATGACGACGAGCCGATCCTGCGTATCATGGAGGATGGCGAAGTGCGTGTCTTCGGATGCCCATGGAGCGGAAGTACTCCCTGCTACCGTAATGCCTCCGCTCACGTCACTGCTCTTGTTCACCTCCGACAGAGCCCAGAGAATAAGCTGACGAAGCTCCGTGGACGGGATAGCTTCGACTCGCTCTACTCCTCGACGGCCTTCCTGCATTCGGACAAGAAGCGCCACCTGGCTACCTTCGACACGGTAGCGGATGTGCTGGAGCAGATCCCCGTCTACCGCCTGGATTGCCGTCCTGACGAAGAGGCCGTCCAGCTATCTCGCACGCTACTGCCCTAAGACGTGTCGATGACTGGAGGAATGGGCCTAACAGCTCTGCAGAAGCAGAAGAAGATCCAGAGCGAACTCTTCTTCGCCGAGGTCCTGGATAGGATAGCGGCGGGGAAGCATCCTCGCCTCTTGCCTCGTGGCTCGAGTATGCGTCCTTTCATCCGAGGGGACAAGGATAAGATCGTGCTCTCTCAGCTGACAGAGGCTTCCTATGCAGTGGGTCGTATCGTCCTGGTGCACCTAGATCGAGGCTACCTCATCCACCGCATCACTCGCGTCGACGGCCCTGTCTACACGCTCCGAGGAGACGGTAATCCCTACCAGCGGGAGCAGTGCACACGGGATCAGATCCTAGCGGAAGTGACCGTGGTCATCCGAGGCAAACGGGAGATCCTCCTTGGAAGTAAGCTCTGGAAGCGCTACGAGCGCTTCTGGCCGGCTAACGATACCCTCCGTCGCCTCTGCCTAGCCCTCTATCGGCGGACGCTCTACCGCTGGGGACTTTAGGGTAGAAGGCCTTCGAGGTTTCTATCGCTACTGTTACCTCTAAGGAGGCGCTACTGCTACCTCCGAGCAAGCGCTAGTTGTGCCTCCCTCGTCGAATTAGGGCAATGGCTCGTAGCCTGCCCTTCGGCTTCTTCCCCCGCTTCACTACAGCTACCTGCAGAGCCCGAAGGGCTGCAGGTAGCTTTTTTTAGTGCCGACATCACGGGACTACTTCCTTTTGTGTGGGCTCATCTCTAGTCTTAGTTCCTTGTGGCTTCTTCGGTAGACAGCGTTCCTTTACCTTGCTCCATGCTTAGTCTTGAGCCTACTTCTTCTCACCCTATTCCTGCGGAGAGGGTGAGCTCGACAAAGGAGAGATTCCCCCAAGATCTTAGGCAAAATGAATATCTTTGCTCATGCTCGTAAAGGCAATTTCTCCTTGCTCCATGCACAGAGAAGGCCTCGAGAAATTTCCTCTATCGACGACGATTCATCCCCCTCTGCTCCATGTATCGCTACATCTATCTCCTGCTCCTCATCGCTCTTGGCGGTGGTACGGCCTCCGCACAGCAGAGCTTCTCAGCTCCTGGTGGCTTCACTATTGCTATCGGGGATAGCATACAGTTTGGACTTCCCGCTCCTGGTGAGAGCTATGCCTCTGTCTTCAATCGTCTCTCTCAGGAGCGAGTGGAGCTACCACCTCGCTTCAAGGAGGCGCTCCCCTTCAGCCGAGCCAAGGTAGAGGGCTATAAGATCTTCGCTAGCGAGTCTACGAGCGCCAAGCTGGATACCTTCCTCATCCTTCGGCATCCTCGCTTCCCCGATGACTCGCTCTTCCTCGATCTTGGATGGGCTGTCTCTTCGGGCGAAGTGTTGGTGTCCGATCCCACGCACACGCCTCTCTTCCCTGAGGCCAAAGAGCTCACTCCCGACCTCTACGTGCCTGCCCTCCTTCGTGCGGGCTACCTTGCTCCTGGGGAGATAGCCAAGGAGCTCTATCTCAACTTCATTTCTACGATCAGAGAGGATACCTTAGCATCTGACTCCCCCGAGTATCAGCAGTTCGTCGCCCGGGCTACGGCTGAGCTCCAGCGGAAGACAGAGGCTTTCGACCTCGGGCAGGTGTACTACATGAGCAAGGATGTCACTTGCTCTGGCTATAGCGCTAAACGGGGTGGTTATCCTGTGGAAGACTTGTTCGTGGGTGGCTTCTCTGGGGCTTCGCCTCGTCACCCAGGGACGCTCTTCCCTGCAAATGTGCAGGTCAAGGGGGATGTGCCCTTTGTTGCCGTTCCTGCCGAGCGAGCTCGGCGCTATGAGCAGCGCTCCTCGCGTGTCGGGAGCGATATCCACTTCTTCTCGGGACGGGTCTACTTCGTCATACTCCCCGCCTCGAAGCCTCCTCGTCCAGAGGCTGCGCACTTGCTCCCGACGATCAAGATCAGGTGTCGAGGCTTGGATCTCTACGAGTTCGCCCACTGCGAGTACTACCATCTGGGGTCGGGTCATGCCATCATTCCCCTGAAGTAGCCTACTCTTCTCCCCCCTCTTTATTTATCTACTCTTCTCACCTCTCACACCTATTATCCTCATGCCCCAGCGCCTCTTTCTCCTCGATGCTTACGCCCTCATCTACCGAGCCTACTATGCCTTTATTAAGTCCCCACGGATCGATACCAAAGGGCGTAATACCAGCGCTGTTTTCGGCTTCGTGCTTATGCTTGAAGATCTGCTGGGGAAGGAGAACCCCGACGAGATCGCCGTCGTCTTCGACCCTCCTGGGGGGACATTTAGGCATCGGGAATACCCTGAGTACAAGGCCCAGCGTGAAGAGACGCCCGAGGGGATACGCATAGCCGTACCGCTCATCCGGGAGCTCCTTCGTGCCTACCGCATCCCCGCCGTTGAAGTCCCAGACTACGAGGCGGATGACGTCATCGGTACGCTCAGCGTGCACGCTGCCGAGGCAGGCCGTGAGGTCTACATGGTCACCCCGGATAAGGACTACGGCCAGCTAGTGACCGAGCAGGTGCGCATGTACCGCCCGATGCAGGGTGGAGGCTACGAAGTCTGGGGGCCGGAAGAGATTAAGGAGAAGTTCGGGCTCCAGTCACCCCACCAAGTCATTGACTACCTTGCCCTCCTCGGAGATAAGGTGGACAACATCCCCGGCTGTAAGGGTATCGGGGAGAAGGGAGCGCAGAAGCTCCTCGACGAATATGGTAGCATCGATAGCCTGCTAGAGCACGCCTCCGAGATCAAGGGTGCTACAGGCAAGAAGATCCAAGAGGGGGCAGAGGCTATTCGCCTGTCCTATTATCTGGCTACGATCCGCAGGGACGTCCCGCTAGACTATACCCCAGGGGCGTTTGCCCAAGCACCTAAGGACGAGGAGGCCGTGCGTAGGCTCTTCGAGGATCTGGAGTTCCGCACGCTCCTCTCCCGTGTCTTAGGGCCAGCCCGTCCTGCGACCCCTAAGCCTCAGCCCGAACCTATGGGGGATCTTTTCGCCCAGCTCGAGGAGCGGGAGGAGGTCGAGACCCCTGACGTCTCCACCCTTCCAAAACTATCGATCGAAGTGCTCGATCGCTCTTCCCTCCCCGCCTTCGTCGCCCGTGCTCTAGAGGCGAAGACCCTAGCGCTTGACACCGAGACCACGGGCATCGACCCCCTGACCGCTGGGCTCGTCGCCATCACCTTTGCCCTAGATGCCGAGAAGACCTACTACCTCGACGTGCCTGCCGACGCCGAGGAGGCTCGCTCCCTCCTGCAGGAGCTCCGCCCTCTCTTCGCCCGTGAGGGTCTCCTCAAGGTAGGCCAGAATCTGAAGTACGACCTGCAGGTGCTCCGCTCCTACGGAGTCGAGGTCGCAGGGCCCTTCTTCGACACGATGATCGCCCACTACCTCCTCTATCCAGACATGCGTCACGGGCTTGATGAGTTGGCGGAGAAGTTCCTAGGCTATCGGATGATGCCCTTCGAGGAAATGATCGCTCCACAGACGACTAAGTCCTTCGACTTGAGACTGGTCGAGCCGGAGCGCCTACAGTTCTACGCTGCCGAGGACACCCACATCACCTACCTCCTCTATGAGTACTTCTCGGCACGGATGGAGAAGGCGGGACTCACGAAGCTCTTCGAGGAGATCGAGATGCCTTTGATGCTTGTGCTCCTTGGGATGGAGCGGGAGGGCGTGCGCCTGGACAAAGCGTGTCTTGCCCGTCAGGCCAAGGAGCTACAGGAGGCCCTTGCCCTTCTCGAGGAAGAGATCAACACCCTCATCGGGCATCCGATCAATATCAACAGCAGTAGGCAGGTAGGCGAAGTGCTCTTCGACGAGCTCCAGATCGTCGACAAGCCCAAGAAGACTAAGACCGGAGGCTACACGACAAGCGAAGAGGTGCTGGAGAAGCTTCGGGACAAGCATCCCGTCGTCGGGAAGATCCTCGACTACCGAGGGGTGAAGAAGCTCCTCAGCACCTATGTCGAGTCCCTGCCCGAACTGGTCTATCCCGATGGCAAGATCCACACCACCTTCAATCAGACCATCGCTGCTACCGGTCGCCTCTCCAGCAGTAATCCCAACATCCAGAACATCCCCATCCGCACCCCCGAAGGCCGTGCTATCCGTGAGGCCTTCATACCGGACGAAGGCTGTACCTTCCTCAGTGCTGACTATTCGCAGATCGAGCTTCGTCTGATGGCGCACTTCAGCCAAGACCCTGCCCTCATCGAGGCTTTCCGTGCGGGACAAGACGTGCATCAGGCTACGGCTGCCAAGATCTACGGCATCCCGCTTGAAGAGGTGTCACCCGACATGCGCCGTCGGGCCAAGACCGCCAACTTCGGTATTATCTACGGGATCTCTGCCTTTGGGCTCAGCGAACGGCTCTCTATCCCCCGCAAGGAAGCCAAAGAGCTTATCGACGGCTACTTTGCCTCGTACCCTGGGGTGGCTCGCTACATGACGGAGGTCGTCGAGACCGCTAAGAAGCAGGGCTACGTGACGACGCTCCTCGACCGCCGTCGCCTCCTGCCCGACATCAATAGCGCCAATGCCGTCGTCCGTGGCTATGCCGAGCGCAATGCCATCAACGCCCCTCTGCAAGGCTCCGCCGCCGACCTCATCAAGATCGCTATGATTCGCCTAGACGAAGCGATCCGTCAGCGGGGTCTCCGTAGTCGCATGATCCTGCAGGTGCACGATGAACTGAACTTCAACGTCCCCTTCGCCGAACTCGAAGAGATGACCGAGCTGGTACGCACGACGATGGAGTCGATCTACCCGTCGCTCCTCGTTCCCCTCGAGGTAAGCATCGGCCACGGCCCCACGTGGCTCGCTGCCCACTAGCCCCGTCGCCTCCTCCCCGCCCAAGCTGGTGTTCCCACCCCCTCCCAGCGGGCTCTAGCGTCCCCGTCCCCTCAGCACAATAACGATAGCCCCCGTAGCGAAAGCCTCCCTTCACTACGGGGGCTTCTCTCTTTCCTCCGCTTTCCCTCTCCTCGCCCTGCCTTCGTTGTCTCTCCCGAGGCACCAGTAGCGCCTCTCGAGAGGCGCTACTGCTACCTCCTATGAGGCGCTATTGGTGCTCCTACGGTGTTGCTACTGGTGCTTCTAAGGTGTCGCTACTACTGCCTCTTTTGCTTTCCCTCTTCTCCTCCTCCCGAGGCAAGAAGCCTCCTGCAAATAAGGCACTTCTCCTGCTTTATCCCCCTCCTGCTAACTAAGTCAAAGCCCCATACGAAAGCACTTGCCAGCACGTCCCGAAACCGCTACCTTTGCTCTGATACTAGCCCCTCATTCATTACCGCCCTAATACATCTTCCTAGCTATGAGTCGCACCTGGACTTCATTCTTAGCATGGGTAGAAGACATGCACCAAGCGTGGACAAGGCATATCTTCATCATTTCCATCGTAGCCGTAGCCTTCGGCATGCTCCAGAAGCCCCTCTTGTCGCTACTCAGCTTCATCGAGTCGACTTGCTTAGCCTATCTATCGCCAGATTGGTTCGGTGGATTAGTTCTCCTCCTTGTCGGCTGCCTGCTTAAGCGGGAACGGGATTATCGGAAGATCTATGTCCCTCGCCCTGTCTCCTTGTGGCTCATTCTCTCGCTCGGGATTTATCTTTACTATAGGCATTGGGAAGGCTCTTTCTCGTTTTGGCCAATCCCTTACTTTAGGAAGCTGGCTTGGTCGGATCTCTTGCTTATACCTTGGGGCGGGGCTGTAGCTATTACCCTCCGATCAAGGTCGAAGGAAGATCGTTTCTTCCTTGGCTTAGTCCTGCTGATCCTTTGTGTCATTCTTTATTTCGTACCTCAAGCACAAGGGAGCTCTTCCTTCGTATGGTCTCTCCTGAGCTTTAGTATGGCTGTGAGTTCTAGCCTGCTTGCCTACTTCATCCTATGTCGATGGGGCTACAGATTACAGCCTAAGTGTAAAAAGGAAGCTTCAAGTATGTCGGAAATAAGCTCACAGTCTGTTGATCCTGATGATGCAATAGTAAGTAAGGATGAGGATTGGTTAGATTTCTCTGATCAGGTTAATATCTTGGAGTCGAATCTATATGACTTAGACTTGACCAAGAGCTCTTTGACTATAGGAGTTATTGCTTCTTGGGGTAGGGGAAAGAGTTCTTTTGTAAACCTCTTGAAGGAACGACTGGAGAAGGATAGGGGGATTATCATTACCTTCAACCCTCGTGGATCAAAGTTAGTCTCCTCAATTCAAGAAGACTTCTTTGATACCTTTGCTAAGGAGTTATCTCGTCACTACTTGGGTTTTGCTCTTTTACTTGCTCGGTATACTAAACATATAGGACTGCTGAATCAATATGCATGGACCCGTCCTCTAGGTTCGCTCCTCACTCTACTTCTGCCAGGGAAAGAACAGGAGGCGGTCAATCGTACCCTTAGAGAACTGGGTCGGCGAGTATATGTGGTAATCGATGACTTGGATCGTCTTTCAGGAGAAGAGGTGTTAGAAGTTCTTAAGCTCATTGATCGTAATGCCTCTTTTTCTAATACGGTCTTCATCACAGCATATGACAAAGTCTATATAAACAATGTGTTAAGAATACACCTAGACCATGGGCTTAATCACTGCTTTGTTGATAAATACATCTCTTGGGAGATCCCCTTATTAGAGCCGGATAAGGAACGCTTAAAGCAACTTATGTGGGTGATCTTATCAAGGAGGATAAGACCTTATAATTTTGCGCTTCAGGATAATATTGAGAAGGGCTGGAATAAGGTCGCAGATGTAGTTGTAGAATCCGTGAACTCGGTACGAGATTTTAAACGGTATCTCAACCTGATGGTTCCTCGCTATAACGAAGTGATTGAATGGGTGGATTGTAAAGACTACTTCTTGTTATATTTGCTTTGTTATAAGGATTTAGATGTCTATATATCCCTGTATTCAGGCCGTCTTTTACAGTTGGAGGCTACTACTATGACTTACGTTCTTTCCCCAAATTTTGAGAGGGAACTGAGGACGGTTTCTTGTTGGGAGTTGTCGAAAAGGATATTGGAGAGGTTATTCCCTTCAAGGGGAGATGAGGAGACGAAAGAGTTTTCTTGCTCTTCTCTGCGTAATAGGCATACGTTTAGTATCTACTTTAAGGCTGATAAGGCTAAGGGTGAAAGTCGCTATGCAGATGCCATATCAAGGATTGCATGCTGTTGGAATGAAGAAGATCCCCATGGATATATTGATCTCATGATTGAGGAACTTGGAATAGATCGAGTTGTGAATGTTTTTCTTTACCTAGTGAAATCTCCTTGTTATAGAATGGAGCATCGCAATATGACTATTAAGCTTATGGCATATGTAGCCTTTAGGGATGGCTTGCTCCGAGAGAGAAGAGTTCTACAAGAGGAACTTTTGAGGCTCATATCTTTGGAAAGATATGAGCATTATAAAGAGCTGGGAGTAGTCAAATATCTCTTTGAGTATAAAAAGATATTGGAGCCAGTGTTGGCCTTTTTGATTCAAGATCACCCCTTGCATATGTCTGATTTAATTGATAGGTTCGCTCTTAAGCAGGGAATATCCTCTCATGTCTGTCTCTATTCTATTGCTGAGATTTCGACGATATTGCTAGAGTGTCAGAAGAGTTACTACAGTTTGGTGAAGCCAAATAATAGTTGCTGGAAGCATATCAGGGGTTTTGTCTTCAAGGAGTACATGGTGGATAACTATCCAATGTATACAGGGTTGGCTGTCCGTAGACTTATTTCCTTAATCCAGGAGAATCCAGAGGAGTGCATGTGGTTAGTCTTATCTCGGGAGGATCTTAGGTCTAGTGGTGTCAGGTTTGAGCTTGCTTTTGATGAAGAGTTGCTTCAGTTACTAGCAAGGCAGCAATTTAAATTAAAGGAATGGCGAGCTTTACTAAGGGATTCTCAGCTTAACATAATAGTGGACTATGTGAGAAGTTATCTAGGAGGATATAGATATATTGGGTTCTTGCCTGATGAAGATGTGGATCTAGATAGCATCGACTATGTATATCGGGCGGTGTTAGCCGAAAAGGAACGGGATCGTCAGCAGGCTAGCTCCGAGGGGTAAGGCTATGGCGCTACGGCGGAGGAGGCGGGGCTTCCTCCTTCTTCTTGCTGGGGAAAAACAGTACCGGCCAGCTCGAAGATGCGGGCTGGCCGGTACTGTAGGAGAGCGGGGGCTTGTACGCCTTACATCTTCACCATGCCACTGAAGCCCATGAAGGCCATGGCAAGGAGACCCGCTGAGATCAGCGCAATGGGTATGCCCTTCATAGCGGGGGGCAGTTCGGTGCGACTGAGTTGCTCACGGATGCCAGCGAAGACTACTAGCGCTAGGGTGAAGCCTAAGGCAATAGAGATGGCGTAGACAATGCTCTCGAGGAGGTTGAAGTCCTTCTGGATGACTAGGATCGCTACCCCGAGGACACAGCAGTTCGTAGTGATCAGGGGAAGGAAGACCCCGAGGGCTTGGTAGAGAGCGGGTGATACCTTCTTGAGGATGATCTCTACCATTTGCACCAAGGCGGCGATGACGAGGATGAAGGTGATGGTCTGCATGTACTCCATCCCTAGCGGCTCTAGTACGAACTTCTGGAGAAGGAAGGTGCACATCGTCGAGAGTGCTAGGACAAAGGTCACCGCAGCGCCCATTCCCAGCGCCGTGTCTACCTTCTTAGATACGCCGAGGAAGGGACAGATACCGAGGAACTGCGAGAGTACAACGTTGTTGACGAAGACCGCAGCGACAAAGAGGAGGAGGTAATGTGTCATGGGAGGATTACTTCTTGCTGCTGAGCTTATTCTTGAGGGCGATGAGGTAGCCTAGCACGAGGAAGGCTCCAGGAGCGAGGACGAAGAGGAGTGCTCCGTATTCCTTGGGCAGGATCTGTAGCGTGAAGACGGCGCCACTGCCGAGGAGCTCACGGAGCAGGCCCAGCACCGTCAGGGAGAGGGTGAACCCGAGGCCAATACCCACGCCATCGAGGCACGAGTGGAGGACGCCCTGCTTGGCTGCTACGGCTTCGGCACGACCGAGCACGATACAGTTCACGACGATCAGAGGGATGAAGAGCCCTAGCGAAGCGTAGAGGCTAGGGACGAAGGCTTGCATGAGCATCTGCACGATCGTCACAAAGCCTGCGATGACGACGATGAAGCTAGGGATGCGGACAGCGTCGGGGACGAGGCTCTTGATCAGTGAGATGACGGTATTGGAGCAGATGAGGACGAACATCGTCGCCAAGCCCATCGCCATACCATTGAGCGCTGAGGTCGTCGTGGCGAGCGTAGGGCACATACCGAGGAGGAGCACGAAGGTAGGGTTCTCCGTCGTGATGCCATTGCGGATGATATCTAGCGGTTTCATAGGATCGAGGACTGAGGGTCGGGGGTTACTTCGATGCCGAGGAGTCGGCTGGCGCTACTGCTGGTGCTGGGCTGGGAGCTTTACCTACACTGCCTTCGAGGGAGGAGAAGGTGCGCCAAGCACGATTGACTGCGTCGAGGAAGGCACGGCTACTGATCGTGGCAGCGGTGATAGCGTCTACCTTCCCCCCGTCCTTAGAGACGGTGAGTGGGGCTTCCTTCTTCATGTCCAGCCCACGTACATCGCGGATGCCAGCGCCTTCGCTCTTCTCGTGGTACCACTCGGGTATGCGAGACCCGAGACCAGGGCTCTCGGAGTGCTGGAGGACGGAGAAGTCTACGAGCTGACCCGTAGCATCGAAGCCGACCATCACACGGATAAGCCCGCTGAAGCCCTTCTGCGTGTAGCTCTCGATGGCAAAGCCTACCAGAGCCCCGCCCTTCTTAGCAGGGTAGACGGTGAGGCTGTCTGTCTCGCCCTCGGGGAGGACGAGCATCTTTTCCTCGAAAGGGTTATTATCGAAGGCGGGAGCTACGGCACGGATAGCCTCTACCTTAGCCTTCATCTCTGCCTCGGCGATGGGAGCCGTCGTCACGTGGTTGACGACAGCGAGGATCCCCGAGACGAGGACGCATATCCCTCCGAGGGAGAGGAGCATGTTGGGGAGTGTCGAACTGAGCTTCTTCATACGGCTAACGTCCACCGAAGTGCTTCGGACGGATATACATGTTGATCAGAGGAGTGAAGCTATTCATGATGAGGATAGCGAAGGACATCCCTTCGGGGTAGCTACCGAAGAGACGGATGAGGATCGTCAGTAGACCGATCAGCGCGCCATAGAGGAGTTGGCCTTGGGCGCTCATGGGGCTCGTCACATAGTCCGTCGCCATGAAGATCGCCCCGAGCATCATACCACCTGTCAGCAGGTGGAAGAGGGGCGAGGGATAGAGCGCTGGGTCAATGAGGTGCATGAGCCCAGAGAAGGCGAAGGCCGTCCCTAGTACGGCTACGGGGATGTGCCACGTGATCACTCGGCGATAGAGCAGATACCCCAGCCCTAGGAGTAGTGCTAGCGCGCTGACTTCGCCCAGACTTCCGCCATGGATGCCGAAGAAGAGGTCCATGGACGAAGGGATCTGGTCCCAGCTCATGCCAGGAGCACCTGTCTGTATCCCCTTGGCAATGCCTAGCGGGGTAGCACTTGTGACAGCGTCGGTATAGCTCATGTACTGCCCAGGCTGAGGCCAGAGCGTCATCTGAGCGGGATAGGCGATGAGGAGGAAGACACGCCCCACGAGTGCGGGGTTGAAGATATTTCCTCCAAGCCCTCCGAAGCTCATCTTCCCTACACCGATCGCCACCACAGCGCCGATGAGGATGATCCACCAGGGGAGGCTTGAGGGAAGGTTCATCCCGAGGAGAAGCCCCGTAAGAATGGCGGATCCATCGCCTATGGACGTGGGTCGCTTGTAGAGATACTTGGTGATAGCCCATTCGGTGACGACGCAGCCCAGGACACTTACTAGGAGCACGACGAAGGCACCGAGCCCGAAGGTGAAGAGCGAGACTAAGCACGCAGGCGCTAGGGCGATGAGCACCGCATACATGTTGCGCTCTACGCTGTCACCGCTGTGGATATGGGGGGAGGGGGATATGATGAGACGATCCATGGGGATTAGCTTTTGCGGGCACGGATGATGGCGGAGACCTTCTGCTTGCCCGTACGGATGAAGTCAAGGAGAGGGCGGTTAGAAGGGCAGGTATAGCTACAGGAGCCACACTCGATGCAGTCCACGATATAGCCCTTCTCGGTGGCTTCCCAGTCGGCGTACTGGACATCCCGCATGAGGAAGGCGGGGTTAAGCCCCATAGGACAGACGGAGACGCACTTAGCACAGCGGATACAGTTGCGCATGGGGCGACGGATGGACTCTTCACGGGGCAGGATGAGGATGCCCGAGGTGCCCTTGGTCACGGGGACTTCTGTGCTCAGTAGCGCCTTACCCATCATGGGGCCACCGCCGATGATCTTACCCGTGTCTTCGGGTAGACCGCCTGAGGCTGTGATGAGATGCCCTATGGGAGTACCGATGCGAGCTCGGAAGTTCGAGGGAGTCTCTAGGTGCTTGCCCGTGACGGTAGTGATGCGCTCGACAAGCGGTTTCCTCTTCTGTACGGCTTCGTAGACAGCGAATACCGTCCCGACGTTTTGTACGACAGCTCCAGCGGAGATGGGTAGGGCACCGCTCTTGATTTGCTTGCGGAGGACAGCGTCGATGAGCTGTTTCTCCCCGCCCTGTGGGTACTGCACCTTCAGGGGAAGGACCTCTGTCCCCTCGTAGTCCATAGCGAGCTGGGAGAGGTAGAGGATAGCGTCCTTCTTGTTGTTTTCGATCCCAATGACGGCACGGCTTACCCCGAGGGCACGCTTGAGCATCTCTACACCGACGAGGATCTCTTCGCCCTTGCTAAGCATGAGGGCGTGGTCACTGGTGAGGTAAGGTTCGCACTCTACAGCGTTGACGATCAGGACCTCGGCCTTAGCCCCTGGGGGAGGGGAGAGCTTGACGTGGGTGGGGAAGGTCGCCCCTCCGAGCCCTACAATACCGGCGGCGGAGATGCGCTCGATGATCTCCCGTGGCTCTAGGCTACATGCCTTGACGAGATCAGGGGTGCGGTCGATGCCTTCTTCCCATTCTTCCTCCTCGGTCGATACGCTGACGACGATGGCCGGGCGCTTGTAGCCCCCGGCGTCGAAGAAGCTGTCGATCTTAGTGACCTTGCCGGTGACGGAGGAGTGGATGTTGGCGGAGATGAAGCCTCCAGTCTTAGCGATGACTGTACCGACTTTGACGAGGTCGCCCTTCTGCACGGTAGGGACGGCAGGAGCGCCGATGTGCTGGCCTATGGGGATGATGACCTCACGTGGTAGAGGGAGCTCTCTGATGGGTTGCTCTGCCGAAAGTTTGTTTTCGGGGGGATGGATACCACCGAGACGGAATGTACGTAGCATGTGTCGTAGGTGAGAGGTCTATAGGTTAGGCAGTAAGCGGTTCGGAGGGTGGTGTGGGAGTGGAAGGGGCTGTAGGCTCCTTCTCCTTCTTGGGGGCTTCTTCCTGAGGTTCCTTAGGCTTGGGGGGAGGGAAGCCTAGCTCATGGATGGCGTGGGTAGGACAGACGGGGACGCACTTACGGCAGAGACGACACTTGGTGTGATCGATGTAGGAGAGGTTGTCGGCGATGGTGATGGCTTCGAACTTACACTCCTTGAAGCAGAGGGAGCAACCGATACACGCATTGCTACAAGCCTTCTTAGCGACACCGCCCTTATCCTTGTTGACACAGCTGACGAAGATACGCCGGCCCTTAGGCCCCTTCTTACGTAGCTCGATGATGGTCTTAGGGCAAGCCTTGACACACGCCCCACAGGCCACGCATTTGTCCTCGAGGATGACGGGTAGTCGGGTCTCAGTGTCCATGTACATGGCGTCGAAGTTACACGAAAGGACGCAGTCAGCCATGCCGAGACAGCCCCAGCTACAGTCGGTGTCCCCCTTGTAGAGGGCTGAGGCGATGGCACAGCTACTAGCTCCGTCGTAGATGTTGGTGCGGGGTCGAGCTTCGCAGGTACCGTTGCATCGGACGACGGCTACCAGCGGGTCTTGCTTCTGAGCAGCGATGCCGAGGATCCCGCTGACCTTGTCCATGACGGGCGTACCACCTACGGGGCAGAAGAGCCCCTCGAGGGTCTCGCTCTTACAACAAGCGCCAGCGAAGGCGGCACAACCAGGGAAGCCACAGCCCCCGCAGTTCGCCTGGGGTAGGACATCTGCTACCTCTGCGATGCGAGGGTCTTCCTTGACCTCAAACTTCCGAGAGACGAAGTAGAGCAGGACTGCTCCTATCGCTCCGATAAGCGTCAAGACGATGATCGTGATATACATAGGGAAAGAGTGCTATTCGTGGTGAGGAGCTAGGGATTCGACCCGAAGGGTAAGGCGACGCCCTAGGCGCTGACGCTGTGAGTAGAGCAGGAGATAGTAGAGGGTAAGGACACCGAGTGCTAGAGCCACCGAGCCCCCTTCACTGAGCTGGAGCAGGGATTGCCCTAGGGCAACCGCCGCCACGAGGAGCAGGAGGGGTAGGACGAAGGCTAGGAGCACAGCCAAGCGACCTACGCTTGTCCGAGCTACTACTCGGACGGGCTCGCCGATGGAGAAGCTCCGTCCGTGCGTCTTCAGCTGTAGATAGCGATCCTTGCATTCGGTGCTGACACACCAGTCCCGGGCGTGGCACTGGCTACAGGCACTCTGTTGCTGGATCTGGACGGTGACTTCGCCGGGGGAGATAGCTGTGACGATCCCCGGACGCTGATCCGTCTCTTTAATAGTTCCGTTCATGTGGTGAAGTGCTAATGGGTGAGGGGCCGTAGTTATCGACCCAATATCATCGGTGCTCTTCTCGTGGCCGATCCGCCTAGGGAGCGGGGCTGAGAAGCTGTGGCACCGGAGCCATCTTATTCACATGAACAAATGTATATATTCAAAGAGAAAGACGCAAACCCTACGAATGTACGTTCACTCTCCTCCCGTAGCTAACCCTCTGATCCAAGCAGGGCTAGGGTGCAGGTAGTACCGTAGGGGTATGTAAAAAAGCCCTGCCCAGAGTGCTCCGACGAGTGCTCTGGGCAGGGCTAAATATTTTAGGAAGTCTTTAGGCTTCTACCTATTGACCGAGGAGGGTGACATCGGAAGCGACGAGCTGGCCCTTATCGTTGCGACTCAGATGGACCTCTACGAAGTCTCCGACGAGGAGGTCATTGAAGTTCACTCCGTTCAGACTCTTGTAGTGGAAGAAAGCGTTCTCCTTGACTCCGACGTCGATGAAGCCGAATCCTGCCTTGAGGGTATTGATCTGCCCCCGGATGAAGCCCGAGGGTAGTTCCTCGCCGAGGATGATGGTTGGCTTCTCTTCGGGCAGGTCTATGTGACCGATGACCTTGACTTCGGGTGCTTCGATCGAGTCCTGCACCGAGAGGGTGACCTCAGGCTCGGGGGCCTGGGCTAGACGGGGCTTGTCGTCCTCAGCGCTAGCCTTCTCCTCCTCGGCGGGGGGCAGTTCGTCATCCTTGAGACGATCCACACTGGCCGAGTCGATGGGGCGGGAGTGAGCGGTAGGCGCCTGGTAGGGACGACCCTTGACTTCACGGCTACGCTCTTCGGAGACGCCCTTGTTGACGAAGAGCCCATTGATGATGGGGTCGCTCCGGAAGGCACGGCTGTCGATCAGCTCGTTCATCATGATGGGGTAGGTCGCTTCCTCTAGGAGTTCGAAGGAAGTGTAGGTAGTCGTCGGCTCACGACGTGACTCACCCTCGTGCTCGAGGTCCCAGCCGAGGATCATCACACGGGTGCCTAGGGCATGGAGCTTGCGCACGAGTGGGATGTAGTCGCCATCTGCAGCGATGAGCACCACGACATCAAACTCGTGCTGTAGGGCACGCTCATAAGCTTCGAGGGCGAAGAGTACATCGACGCCCTTCTCCTTCTTCTTGTTCCCCTTGCCCGCACGAGACAGAGGTAGGTGGTGCATCGTCACGCCTTCGGCGTTGAGCACGTCATCGAAGAGACGCTCGTAGTAGAGCACGTCGCCCGAAGCACGAGCTGCCTCGGGAGCGGTGAGGCGACCACGGAAGTAGTGTGCATCGACGATCTTGCAGAGTTCGGGAGAAGTTCCCTCGAGTTGTGCAATTTGATATTTGAGGAAGCGATGCAGACCTCCTACGCTGAGGCGACTTTTTCGTTCGTGATACTGATAATAAAAAGTACTGACATGCCAGAAGTAGTTGCCGTCGTAGAATACCCCGACTCGGGTCAGGTGTGATTTTTTTTCTTTAAGCATAATTCAATCTAATTGTATAATTAACAAGCGAAAACCAGTCACTACAAAGTTACTTCTTTTCTTTTGGACTAGCACGCTCTGATGTATGATGGGCAGAGGTTTTTCCGATTAAATGTTCGCTATCGTCAGCAGGGGTTCGTCCGAGGCGAGCGGTCGGAGGTGATAGGACGATCTAATCGATGGATATATATGCTCGTTTCGGGTGGGTTTGTAGCTGTTTTTATGGTATTTATACTAGGTGATTTATCTTCTATCTTATTTTTATAGATATATACGATCTGTGTGACGAGGTTCGATGCTAGAGTCAGTCATCCTACCTTCTTCCTTTAGAGGGAGGACGGGGGCGGAGGTTTAATAGCTGTGCCGAAGTAGACCCTCGATGCTCGAGGGGGACGGAGCCCTTTGCGCTCCGTGCTGTGGGGGAGGCGTAGGGGCCAATTCGTTCGTAGTCGAGGCATGGGCCTCTGTCCTACTAACGCCCGAAGGGGGACAAGTAGTTCAGTACCCCTCAAAAGGGATCCACGGTAGGTCGTCTCTGCGACCTACCGTGGGTCGTCTTGGCGACCTACAGTAGGTTTTTTCGACGACCTACCGTAGGGTCCAAAATGGCCCCTTCGAAGTGCCCCGACGTGACCCCTCGAGAAGTCGCTCGGGAAGAGGGCTGTGGGCAGGTCGATACCTCTGGGCTTCTCCGACCGAATTTCCCCTGTATTTTGCTCCTCATCCGAATAGGTCAATTTCACCCCGAAGAATGCTTGGGGGCGAAACGAAAACAGCCAGAGCTTGGAGGGCTCTGGCTGTAGGCTCTGCAGGGGCTGGGCTCTGGATTTGTCGAGAGCACCGCTCCTCTATCATAATGGGACTATCGTGCCGTGCGCCTGACGACCTGCTACTCCTAGAGGGATAGACGCAGGGAGAGGATCAGCGAACGAGGACGCAGGTGATAGGTGCTCCAGTACTCCTCTAGTTGCTCCAGCCGACGGATGGAGTAGCTACGTATGTCGCTGAGGTTGTCGCCGTCGAGGACAAGTTCCACTTGTTTAGAAGGTCTGTAGTTTAGGCTTGCTCCGAGGAAGAGGAAGTCTCGCCGACCGAGGTAGGCACCGCTGTTGTGGCAGTGCTTGGCGTGGAGCTTAGCCTGCAGGCGAGCGGGCAGGAAGTCGAGGGTGAGCTGGAGGCGTTGATTCAGTTCGTTGCTTTGGAGTTCCCGCCCAGAGAGGTGGAACCAGAGTCCCTGCCAGCGGACGTCATACTCCAGGCGGTAGCCCTGGATAAGGTCTAGGCCTAGCGAACCCTGTAGACTGTAGCCTAGAGCTCGGTAGCTCATGAGATCCCCCTGGCGAAGTAGCTCCTGCTCGGCATGGGAGAGCGTAGCCGAGAGAGCCAGCTGCATCGTCTGCCAGTCGATGTCCTTACGGCCGTAGGCGGAGAGGGTGTAGCGCTCGCTGTGGTGGGGCATATAGCTAGCTTCGAGGAGGCTCTGCCCTTCGTCGTCGAGCGTCGTGCCGTAGGCGATGTCACTCCATGAGCGATGCCATCCTGCTCCGATGTGGGCGAAGATCCGACTGAAGAGATCTCTGTAGGAGAGCCGAGCATCAGCGCTCACGGTGTGGCTGTCGTGGAGGGTCGCTCGGTAGCGGGATAGGCTACGGTAGCTCTGCATCACGGTCGCAGAGAGGAGCTGACGCCAGGGTGTCTCGCTGGCGCTGTAGCTAGCGTTTGCCTGGAGACTATAGGTGTCGCTGGCCTTCCAGATGAGGGAGAGGGAGGGCTGGAGGTAGAGGCGAAGGCGCTGGGCATCATTGCTCTCTCCCTGGATCGGGGCATTGTCTAGAGCCGTGTAGCTGAGCGCTAGTGGAAGGGTGAGTGTACCCTGAAGAGCCCCGTGGCTGTAGCGTGCTACAGGGCCAAAGGCTAGGCGAGTATCTAGGTGGCTGAGCTTACCCTGAGTAGCCCGATGGATGTCGGGGTGGGAGAGCTGGGAGTGGAGGGTCGTATAGGTGGCGTCTAGGTGACCCGTAGCCGAGAGTGTCCAGCGTCGGGACTGGATCTTGCCTAGGAGTTCGAAGCGATTGACCGAGGAGTAGGAACTGATACCGAGGTCCTGCCGAGCCGTCTTGCTCCCCTCGAAGCTGAGGGCTTGTGGAGTGGAGGAGAGGCTGTTGGTAGAGCTCCATTCGAAGCCCGCTCCCCCAGCTGTACGGTGTACCCAGCGGGTGCGATTGGTCAGACGGAGCGATCGGTAGCGGAGCGTCTGTAGGCTCTGGAGCCTCTTGGAGCCTGCTCCCACGACGAGAGGACTTCGGATACTCGTGGAGTGGACCTCGCCATGCCCTTCGTCCCACGCTCCCGAGAGGAAGAAGGTGGAGCTGAAGAAGCTCAGCGTGCGGTTCTTCTCATAGTTCAGCTGGAGCTCTGCGGCGTGGCTCCGTGTGCGGTCGCTGATGTCTTCGGTGAGCTGTAGCTGAGCTCCCTCGGGGAGGAGGTAGGTGGTCTTGGCAAAGGAACTCCCGTGGGCCAGCTGATGGCGGTAGTGAAGGTTGTAGCTGAGACTTGCGCTGTCGGCAAGTCGGGTGAGCGTGCTGAGGTTAGCCCGATGGCGGTAGCCGAAGAGCCCGTTGCCCACAGGTGGTCGACCATGCACCACGAGGCCGAGCAGACGGACGTCCTCGCTGGTGAAGCCCCCGTAGTGCGCTACGGCATCGTCGAACTCCTGCCCGAGATTGTCACTGCTGTAGCGGAGGAGATGCTGTCGCTTCTTCCCGAAGTGCATGGCCTGAAGCGAGGCGTCCCACAGCGGGCCTGGAGCGTAGGCTCCTGCACCGAGGCGAAGTGCCTTGGACCAGATCCCCTTAGCTCGGTCCTTGAGCTTGAGGTTGATGGCTGCCTGCTGAGAGTCCTGTTGGTCCTCCAGGGCACGCACTGGCTGGTGGTGCTCCAGCACCTGTACGGTGGCGATGTCCTGCGCCCTGATCCCTTGGGTAGCGAGGCCGTAGCGTCCACGTAGTAGGTCAAGGCCCTCGATGTAGAAGCGGTTGATGGGGAGGCCTTGGTACTTGATGACCTTGTTGTCCTCGATCGTGATGCCGGGGAGGCGCTGCAGCACGTCCCCTATGGTGCGATCCTGCTGTAGGGTGTATGCCGAGACCAGGTAGTTGAGGGTATCCCGCTGTGCCCAGAGCTTCTGAGCCTTCACGATGACTTCACGCAGGAGGCGCTCTTCGTGCTCGAGGTTGAGGTCAAGCGTCTGGGACTGGGCCTTGAGGTGAAGTAGCTGACGCTTGAAGCCTAGACTGCGGACACGAAGCACCAGAGCGGGGAGTGAAGTCTCTAGCTGGAGTCGGTAGCGCCCTTCGCTGTCGGAGATGGTGTAGGTCAGGAGGCTGGAGTCGGAGGGCTGTAGGAGCGCCAGCACGGCACCCGCTACAGGCTCCGTGCCCGAGCGTAGCTGACCACTGAGGATCACCGTCTGAGTCTGAGCTCCGACGGAGGCGAAGCTCAGGACGAGAGAGAGGAGGAGCAGAAGGCGCCGACACATGAGAGCTTAGTAGTCTAGGGGCTGGAACTTCGCTGGCTTCATGTTGACTGGTACATCCCCCAGTGTCATCGTGCCATCCATGACGGTCATGCTACTGATCTCGTCTGGCTTGATATAGTAGTAGGGCTTGCTCAGATAGTTGGGGTTGGTGAAGAGTCGGTTGCGTAGCTCGACGAACTTGCTCCGTGCGCACTTCACGGCTCCTTCGGGGGCGCCGTAGCGGATCGCCTCCTTCACCGCCTCCACCCCCTGGCATTCGAAGCGGTGGATACCATCCTCCGATGTGGCTCGTAGGATCAGGCCAGGTAGCCCGCCGAGTCGCCAAGGTCCGAAGCGGGTAGGTAGGCTCTCGGCGAACCAGGCCTCCCACTTGCGACCAGCGTATTCGCCCGTAGCTTTCTGGCAGGAGTGCCCACAGATCGAATCATATTGGCTGAGTACCGTCCAGCGGATCTGCTTCATCGTCTCGGTGGTGAGGTAGCGATAGGGTGGGATGATCTCGACGGAGGTCATGTACCCCTTGGGATAGTTCTGCCACGTGGTGGGTACGTAGAGGAGCTGTTCGCTCTGGTCCTTCTCTCCGTCGTGTCGCTTGCGTCCCATGGTGCAGGCTTGATCCTGTCCGACCTGAAGGGTGAGCCCGTAGGTGATGGTTAGCTCCTTGCCCTGAGCGTCGGTGCTCCGACAGCTGTATTCGTAGTTGGCTACTAGGAGGGTGTGGGCGATGCTGTCCGTGGTGCTTTGCCCCTGAGCTGTCAGGGTGTAGCTCCCGAGGAGCATGAGGAGGAGGATGCTAAGTGTCTTCATATTTATATGGGATGGTGTTACTCCTGAGACCTTGCTGGTTATGCTCCAAAGGTAGTGATTTCGCCCCGAGTTTGTTTCGTCTCGCTGGGCTGGGGGAGGGCGGGTCGTCCAGTACCCCTCAAAAGGGATCCACGGTAGGTCGTCTCTGCGACCTACCGTGGGTCGTCTTGGCGACCTACAGTAGGTTTTTTCGACGACCTACCGTAGGGTCCAAAATGCCCCCTCCGAAGCGCCCCGACCTGACCCTTCGAGAAGTCGCTCGGGAAGCGGGCTGTGAGCGGGTCGAGACCTCTAGGCTTCTCCGACCGAATTTCACCCACATTTGCCCCAGCTCCGAGCGTGCTGATTTTCGCCGTCGCCCCTAGGGGATAAAGAGCTGTGAATGTAGGGTGAGAAGGGTGTCCTCTGGAGAATTAGTAATATCTTTGCCTTGACGTTTCTCCCCATTCGTTCACTCATTTGACACTCACGATAATGGTAGATATTCGCACTTCCTTCGCAGGCTTAGACCTGGAGAGTCCCATCATCCTCAGTAGCTCGGGCTTGACCCGCAACATCGAGCGCACCAAGTCTTTCGTCGAGGCAGGTGCCGGTGCTGTCATCCTGAAGTCCCTCTTCGAGGAACAGATACTCATGCAGACGGGGCATCTGATCGCTCAGAATGATTACCCCGAGGCCGAGGACTACATCGCCTCCTATGTCCGTGCAGAAGCCATCGAAGGCTATCTGAAGCTGATCCGTCAGGCTAAGGAAGAGCTCTCTGTCCCCGTCATCGCTAGTGTCAACTGTACCACCCAAGGGAGCTGGGTGGACTTCGCCGAGCGTATCCGTCAGGCTGGAGCAGATGCTCTGGAGATCAATATCATGCGTCTGGAGACGGATCTCTACTTCGATCCTGCTAAGGCCGAAGAGCTCTACGTCTCGATCGTCTCCTCGCTCGTGGGCAAGGGCCTGCCGATCATCGTCAAGCTCTCCCGCTACCATACCAACCTCCCCGTGCTCGTGGACAAGCTCCGTGCAGCAGGGGCAGCGGCGGTGACCCTCTTCAATCGCACCTACCAGATCGACATAGACCTCAGCCGTGAGCAGCTCATCGGGGGCGAAGTCTTCTCCCATGCGGGTGACTTCACCGAGACTCTGCGCTTCACGGGGCTCATCCATGGTCTGGTGCCCGAGGTCGAGATCTCAGCTTCGACAGGGATCTATACCTGGGAGGAGGTGACGAAGGCCATCCTGGCGGGGGCAAATACTACACAGATGTGTACCGCCGTTTATAAACAAGGCGCTACTGCTATCCGAGAGGCGCTGGTGGGACTCCAGCGCTGGATGGTCGAGCATGGCTACCAGAGTCTCGACGAGATCCGTGGTCGTCTGAGCTATGGCTCAGTGGCAGACCCCAGCCTCTTCGAGCGCATCCAGTTCATGAAGTACTTCAGTAGTCGTCAGGGCTAAGAGATAAGAGACTTTATCAATCAATTTTAATGCTATATACAAGAATGAAGAAGCAATCAATGGCGGCAGCCTTCCTCGCTGGCGCTCTCGTCCTATCAAGTTGTGGTGCAAGCAATGCAATTAAGGGAGCTGGTATCGGCGCAGGTGCAGGTGCTCTGATCGGTGCTGGTATCGGTCGTGTCGCAGGTAACACTGCTATCGGTGCTGCTATCGGTGGTGTCATCGGTGGTACTGCAGGTACGCTCATCGGCAAGAAGATGGATAAGCAGAAGAAGGAACTCGAGAAGGATGTCAAGGATGCTAAGATCGAATCGATCAACGACGGTCAGGCTATCCGTGTCACCTTCGACAGTGGTATCCTCTTCGCTACCAGCTCCTCTTCCCTCAGCGCTGCTTCGCAGACGACACTCCGTAAGTTCGCTGCTAACCTCGCAGAGCACAGCCAGACGGACCTGCTCATCGTAGGGCACACGGACAATACGGGGAACGACCGCATCAACGATCCTCTCTCCTACAACCGTGCAGAAAGCGTTCGTAACTTCCTCGCTAGCCAGGGTATCTCCACCTCTCGAATCAAGGTCGAAGGTAAGGGTAGCCACGAGCCTGTAGCTGACAACTCTACCGCTGCAGGTCGTCGTGAGAACCGCCGTGTAGAAGTCTATATCCTACCTAGCAAGGACATGGTGAAGGCTGCACAGGACGGTACGCTCAAGTAGTCCGCTACCTCTCCAATAGAAACGAGCACTCGCCTCGATCCCGATGGATCGAGGCGAGTGCTCGTTTTATACGGATGTGAATGGGGGAGGAGACTGAGCCTTATTTCTTCAGACCCTTGATGCGCGAGGGGTTTTGCCTGACGAAGTCGGCCCAGTTCTTCGTAGCACCTCCCGACGCCGATCTGAGGGGCGAGGAGGTCAGGAAGTGATGACAGAGTGCGGCCGCTAGACCGTCGGTAGCATCGAGCTCCCGAGGCATCTGCTCGGGTGGGATCTTCAGATAGCGCTGGACCATCCCTGCCACTTGCTCCTTGGAGGCAGCACCGTTGCCCGTGATGGCTTGCTTGATGCGCATGGGTACGTACTCAGTGATGGGGATGTCTCGGGTGAGTGCTGCAGCCATGGCGACACCTTGAGCACGCCCCAGCTTGAGCATGCTCTGGACGTTCTTGCCGAAGAAGGGCGCTTCGATGGCCAGCTCGTCGGGGTGGAACTCATCGATGAGCCCCTGTACCCGATCGAAGATGCGCTTGAGACGCATGTAGTGATTCTCGAACTTGTCCAGCGAGATCACACCGAGGGCCAGCAGGCGAGCCGTCTGTCCCTTCACCTCGATCAGTCCATAGCCCATGACGATGGTGCCTGGGTCGATACCCATGATGATACGCTCTCCCATAGTCTTCGCTTCAGTCGTGTGTACCTATATATAATATGGTAGGGGAGGGAGACTCCCTTACTCTACTTCGTGCATGATCGTACTGAAGCCGAGGACTTGCTCCCCGAAGCGCTTCACTAGGAGATTAGCTATGCGAAGGCCGGTGTTCGATAGGATGTCCTGCAGGTGAGGCTCCCCTTCGGCATAGAAGTGAAGAGCGAAGGAGAGGGCATTGGCGTCCTTGTCCTGCGTCGTGATGCGGTGCAGACGTGGTGTGTGGACGAGTGCGTCAGCCTTGAGCGCAGGTATATAGACCTCCCGCATGAAAGAGAGGAAATCAATCTCAGTGCTCGGCGCCAGGACGAAGGTCGTGTTATAGAGGATCATAAGTTCGGTCTTTAGTGGAGGATCGGAGCAAAATTTTTCTGCCCTTCGTAGGGAACAAAGATACTTGGAAATAAAATATTTACTACCTTTGTGCCGTGAAGAGGAGCACAGCGGAAGCTCTTCACAAACGCCTCTGGGGTATTAGCTCATCTGGCTAGAGCGCGACACTGGCAGTGTCGAGGTGAGCGGTTCGAGTCCGCTATACTCCACTTCAGAAGGGTGAGGATGCGTCCCCCACCTGGCTGATGTAATACCGCAAAGACGCACTTGGAGCTGTCTCACACGAGCGCTCTGATACGTCCGACTGACATGGGTGAGTATCTCCGATGCCTACTCATGAGGTCACAGCAATGTATAGGAGGAAACGTATTGTCGAATCAGAAAGTTGCTGTATCTTTGCGGTGTTATTCATGACGAATTCGAAATCAATAACTATTTAACGTAAAGAAAGAAGATGAAGAAGTTTTTCGCTTTCGCAGTTGTAGCTGTTGCAGCTACTTTTGCTTCTTGCTCTGGTAACAGCGACAAGAACGCTGCTGACTCTGTATCTATCGACAGCACGATCGTAGAAGAAGTAGTAGCTCCAGTAGACTCTGCTATCACTGCTACCGTTGACTCTGCCAAGGCTGCTATCGACAGCCTTGTCAAGTAAGCACTGCACAAAACAGAGCTTCAGTCCCCAGGACTGAGACTCGACGGAAAAAGGTCTCGTGGGTCACTGATCCGCGAGACCTTTTCGCTTGTTCCTCCTCTAGAGGCTGAGGGATGCTCCTCACCTTGACATACATCTCACCATCGAAGAAGATCCTATGACCACCGTAGAGCGCTATCACGACATCAGCATGGGCCACCGCGTCGTCGGCCACGAGAGCAAGTGCCGTCACCTGCACGGACACAACTACCGCATCCACTTCGTCTGCTCCGCTCCCGCCCTAGATACCTTAGGACGAGTCACTGACTTCTCTGAGATCAAGGAGCGCCTTTGCCTTTGGCTGGAGACCGAGTGGGATCATAAGCTCATGCTCTGGAGCGAGGATCCGCTTCTCTCGGAGCTCAAGCGCCTAGCACCAGAGGATCTCTGCATCGTCTCCTTCAACCCCACAGCCGAGCAGATCGCCCGACATCTCGTCGAGGAGGTGGGGCCTCGTCAGCTAGCCGGCACGGGGATCACTCTCGTAGCTTGCCGTGTCGAAGAGACACGTAAGTGCTCAGCCACCTACACGCGCTAAAGCATCACCTCCCCACAAGGAAAGCAGCGAGCCCTCAGAGTCAATCGACTCTGAGGGCTCGCTGTTAATTCGTCTCTATATCCACCCGAGGTGAATTCTCCGATCTAGTGTGGTCCCACTTGGGCTTG